>Ga0137308_100929_pt1 | contig 36337 bp, 38 predicted proteins | sample Inofrocosms_June_FD_97181 | JGI IMG/M metagenome (GOLD analysis project Ga0137308, IMG submission 97181) | Mouse cecal microbial communities from Vienna, Austria - N-Acetylneuraminic and N-Acetylglucosamine D2O microcosms_June | ecosystem: Host-associated > Mammals > Digestive system > Large...
CAGACGTTTCGGCTTTTCCACATATTCCACCTCCACCGCATCTGCCACCTCGCCCATAGCAGATTCCGGCACGTTTAAGACGGCATACTCATTGCTCAGTTCATCCACACGGATTTGCGGATTCTCCCTCGCAAGCCGCATAATATCACCGGAATATTTGACGATCAGCTCCCAGCGTTTCTCTTCCGGTTCATAACCTACGCCAAGATTTAAGGATTTCTCCCTCTCACGCTCCGTGGCGTCCAAGGCAAGATTTAAAAGGTTCTCAAATTTTTCACTTTCCATACCGTTTTCCTTCCCCATGATATAAAATTAATAGCCGAATTCACAAAAATCTCCATTAATCCTCAAACAGTCCAGCCGATGCCTATTATGCATAATGAAAATTAAATAAGCAATCGCTGAACTGTTAAATTATATCATGCGCAAGACGGAAATATGCACGATAAACAACCCATTATTCTTTTACAAACTGTCCTCCCACTTCCGCAGCGTCTCCTCACACTGGTCAACGTCCACATCCTCTACCGCTTCTTTGAGCTGCTCAAAAAAATCACCCTGTCCAGCCCGATAACGGAAATGGTTCATCTCATGAATAACCTCCTCCATATGATCTATATCCAAATCCTCCACAGCGGCCGTCATCTTTACAAAATACTCTTTGAGCGTACTGTTAGAAATATCCTCCTTGCCGGCCTCATCTTCCTCTTCCTCTGCACAAAAAGGCTCCAACACCGGCAGATAACTCAGATACTGCTCTAACATTTCATCCGTATCCTTATGTATCGCCGCCGCATCCCTTGCATTTCCCGCCTTCTCCAAAGCTGCTGCTTTCTCGGATAAAGACACGGCTCCGATCTGTTTGGACGCGCTCTTGAGCGCATGGACTTCGATCGTGTAGCCCGTCCAATCCTCCTGTACTTCCATCGCTTTTATGGTCTCCGCCTTCTTTTGAATACTGCGGTAATATACTTTCAATGTTTTCCAGAATAACGCTTCATTGACTAACAAGCCCATCGCCAAATCAATATCCAAATCGCCCACCACAATCGGCTCTGAACTTTGCGGCTTCTTATCGCCGGCATCGCAAATCAGCGACACTTTCTTAATTTTCTCCACCGGAAGCCACTGCCTTACCTTGTCCACCATAATGCGGATTTCAATGGGTTTGGCAATGAAATCATTCATGCCCTCCCGGCAGAACATCTCCTTCGTCCCCTCCACGGCATTGGCTGTAAAGGCAATAATCGGCACGTCATTGTACTCCGAATGGAAACGCCGGATAATGTGCGTCGTCTCCACCCCGTCTATCTCCGGCATCATATGGTCCATAAATATCATATCATAGTGAAAACTGGCAATTTTATTGATGGCAGCCGGTCCGCTGGTAACGGTATCTATGTGCATCTTCAAAGGCTCCAACAATCCTTCCGCCACCGTCAGGTTGACGGGATTATCATCGACGATCAACACATGGGCATCCGGCGCAATAAAATCAAATTCCTTCTCCTCCTCATCATTCTCAAAATGCAGACGCTCTCCGTTGAGAATTAAGGCGATATTTAACGCGAACAGCGGTTTTTTCACCACCAGAAGATTGGGAATATTATATTCCACATGGTCGTAAAACCCGACCAGCAAAACAGCGGTAATCTGCGGGTGGCTCCTGACATACCCCTCCACCAATTCTGTAAACATCGGGTACTCTATAAACAGGAAATTCCTTTTATCTCCCGGCAAAAGATCAAACTCTTTCACCGAGAGAAGTCTGCTGCACTCCACGCCAAGACGCTCTGCATCGGCGCAGAACCGCTCCCAGACATATGGGTTAGAAATCAATCCCGCCAACAATGCCGTTTCCGGCTCCTTAATCACAATGCTCGGGGTTTCGTCGACAATCTGCTGCGGAAGTACAAAAGAAAATCTGCTTCCTTTCCCATATTCACTCTCCACCCAGATATTGCCGTTCATCAGCGTCAATAAACTTTTACAAATGGCAAGTCCCAGCCCTGTGCCTTCTATATTGCGATTCCTCTTACTGTCCACCTGCTGGAAGGACTGGAACAATTTGCCCAGATCTTCTTTTTTAACCCCGACCCCGGTATCTTCAACGGAAATATCCAACGCCACCTGATCGGAAGCCGTTTTAAAATAATCAATCTTTAAAATAATCCTTCCCTGTGAGGTAAACTTCACTGCGTTATTCGTGAGATTTAATAGAATCTGTTTTATCCTCAGATTATCTCCCCACAGCTTATTCGGCAGTTCCGGTACGATATCGACAATCAATTCCACATCTTTTTCTTTCAGTCTCGCCATCACAATATTGGCGACATCGTAGACCATGGACATCAATTCATATTCCACCTCATTGATATCCATTTTGCCGGACTCAATTTTAGAAAAATCTAATATATCGTTGATGATTGTGAGCAGAGATTTACCGGCGTCCTTAATCTGATTAATATAATTCTTTGCCGCCGGCGGCAGCTCCTCCCTTAGAGCCATTTCTGCCATACCGATAACCGCATTCATGGGTGTTCTGATCTCGTGGCTCATATTGGCAAGAAAATCCGACTTCATGTGCGACGACCGCTCAAGTTCCTGATTGGCGCGATAGACAAGGTATTTATTATAGGCCATCTCTGAGAGAACGTCGGCAATCATGTAGAGAAATTTTGCGGCGCTGTCAATCGTCTTCTGCTCTAAAATATTGACCTCTTTTGCCGCCCTTAGATACTCCTGACCGTCCACACCGATCTCTTTTGCAATCGTCAGCACCTGTTCCGGATCAGGAGATTCCGTAAGTACCTGGCCGCCAATAAAACAGCCCACCATCTTATCTTCAGCCATAATCGGCGCAGCAAAATCCATAAGGCCGGCATGACAGAAGTAGACTACGGATTCGCCTCGCTCCAATGCCAGGCCCGCTCCCTGGCTGTCGCACTGTTTGCAGCGCTCACAGCCGATTTTAGAACCTCTCGTGTAGCGCATACAAAAATCAGAAAAATTACTGCCCTCCGTCACCGCCGTACCGTCCGTTTCCGTCGTCAATGCCGCCATTCCAGTCATATTGGCAAAGCCGTCCTGCACTTTCTGCAAAATCTCCCTGTCTATGAGGTCCGTTAGTTTCAGTTCACCATAATCTATCTTCATAAGCCGCATCCCCCTTTGCTTTATCCGATAAACTTCGCAATCTCCTCCATCAGCTTGTCATGGTCGACCGGTTTGAGCAGATAGCCCTGCGGTTTTAAGCAGAGAGCCTCCTTGATCTTCTTGCGCTCTGTCACCCCGGTCAGGAAGATCACCGGTATGTCTTTCGTCTCCTCCTTTGCGCGCAGCTTTTCTAAGATCGCAATACCATTTTCCTGCGGCATAATATAATCGAGCAGAATTAAATCTGTTGTTCTTCTTTCTAAGAATTTCAAAGCGACCTTGCCGCTGACGGCAGTTGCCACATCATATTTCTTATGCAGGTGTTCCTTGATAAGTTTCAGCATCATCACATTGTCATCCACCACAAGAATATGCTTCTTGCGCGGCTCAATCTCCACTTCTTCCTCTGCCTTCCCGTCCGCGTCCGTTTCTTGTGCAAACGGCGGATCAAGTTCTCCCGGCGTCATATCATCTTCATTGACCTTGCCTTTGGCACGCCGCTCCTCCATAAATTTGAGAACTTTCTCCTGAATGGCGGTCGCAGAGAGCGGCCTATGTAAAACCAGGCTCGCAACGCCTACCGCAATCCGCTCAAACTCATCGCAATCATCCTTAGTGCCGAGGATCACACATGGTATGCCGGAACGCATCAGCCTGGAATTAACGCTCAACATCTGCACAATATTATCCCGCGTCTCATTGTAGAGGCAGTATACAAAAACGTGCGGCACAAAATAATCTATATGCCCCACAATATCTTCATAACGCGTCGAGGTACTAAGAACCACAAAATTATCGGAAGTATGCTCAAAAAAAGCCGTAATTGCAGATTCATTCTTCCCTGTCACCAGAACCTTGTATCTCATAAAAAACCTCCTTGCTGTCATTGATTTCAGCTAATTTTTATAACAATAATTATATCATTGATTTTTGCCGAAAGCAATGATATAATGCTGAGTGGATTATAATGACGCAGCCGTTCAGCCAGCCGGACTAAACTGAAGCGCAGAGCTTTGCAAATGACGTGAGCCGAACTGCTGCATAGTGAAATTTAGGAGGGTTCATTACATTGAAAACTTGGCATATCGTTTTAATTGTGATTCTGGTTATTCTTGTGGCAGCGATTGTTGCTCTTTACATACTCGGCAAGAAGGCACAGAAGAAGAGAGAAGAACAGGCAGCACAGATTGCCGCTGCCGCACAGACTATATCCATGCTTATTATTGACAAGAAGCACATGAAGCTAAAGGACTCCGGGCTGCCCGCCGCTGTCTTAGAGCAGACGCCCAAACTGATGCGCCGCTCTAAAATGCCCATCGTGAAGGCCAAGGTCGGTCCCAAAATTATGACCTTCATCTGTGAGGATTCCATATTTGATACCATCCCCACCAAGAAGGAAGTAAAAGCCGTTGTCAGCGGTCTCTATATCACCAAAGTAAAGGGACTTCGCGGCGCCGTAGAACAGGCTCCCAAGAAATCAAAATTCTGGCAGAAATTCGACCAGATCAAACAACAGAGAGGTATGAAATAATCAAGGCCACATCCGGCATATTTTCGCTGCGGATGTGGTTTTTTATACGCTTGCACAAGCAGAACATATCGTTGCGCGGCCGCACGCGGCGCGTCAAAGCTTCTGCGCCCGGTACTCTTTGGGCGTTACCCCCACCTGCCTTGTAAAGTCCCTGGAAAAATGCTGAGGATTTTCCCGGTAACCGACCTTGGACGCCACCTGTTTAATCTTCATAGTAGAGTTTTCCAGATATTCCTTGGCGCATTCCATACGATACCAGAGCAGATAAGAAGAAAACGACTTGCCAGTATGTTCCCGAAACAATTTCCCAAAGCTGCTGTAACTGACCGCCATTTTGCGCGCCATCTCCGAAGCGCTCAATTTTTCCCCTATATGCTGCCTGATATAATCCACCACGTCTTCCATCTCAAATACGCGCTTCTTTTCCGACAAATCTGCATTTCGTCCCTGTCCGCCGGCTGTCTTTTCCTCAGTTACTTTCTTTGCAAGTTTCCGCACGCAATTTTCCAATTCTGAAAACGCCAGCGGCTTTAAGATATAGTCCCAGGCTCCCATTGTCAAAGCATTCCTCACATACTCAAAATTGTCATAGGCGCTGAGGACTAAAATCGCGCAGCCCGGATTATGCTTATGGATTTCTGACACCAGAATCAAGCCGGAACCTCCCGGCATATTGATATCCGTAATCACAAAATCCGGCTCCTCGCGGTAATAAATTTCCTGTGCCGCCGTCACTGACTGCGCAGCAAACACTTCGTATTCCCAGGGATGCGCCATGCGCCCGAAATCCGCCTTTATGCTCTCACAGATTATCAGCTCGTCATCAACAATCAATACTTTCATCTTTTCTGTCCTTTTAAATTTTGATATACTTTACACAGGGATAATAAACAGCGCCAAAGCAGTCGTTCTGTGTGCGCGCTGCGTATTAATTATCCAAATAACCGGAGCAAAGGAGAAGCAGCTTATGAAAAATCATTCTTTCTGGGATTCCATCTATACAAAATTTTTACTGAAGCTCCTGTCCCTGGCTTTCATTCCCATTGTCCTGGTCATCAGTATCTTTTTCTATATGAACCAGCAGAATAATGCCAGCGCCAAATATGAACTCAACGACCGCGTGACAAATTCCATCATTACCAATATTAACAACAACCGGGAATTTACCACCAGAACCATCCAGTCACTGTGTCGAGCAGCGAATTGATCTCTTTTTTAAACAACAGCTATTCCATGGAACGGGATTATGACAATTACATCTCCTCCATTCAAAACTACCTCCAGGCAACCATCAACGCAGATCCCCGCTCCGATATCTATATCTATATGGACAACCCTACCATCCCCATGAGCATGGATGTATTTTACCACCTGTCCGATATCTCCGGGGAAACGCCTATCGCCGAATTTTTAGAGAGCGGCCGCATGGAACAATGGTTCTGCGAATCCAACTTTATCGGTATCTCTAACCCTTATTTGTTTTCTACGGAAAAATGCTTCGTCTATCTGCGCAAGGCTTACGATTTCCGCAAGAATTTTCTCGGACTGATTGTTTTTTCTATCCCCGAGAAATACTTTCTTTCCTTTGAAAATGAAAGCAGTGAAACTGTCATTTCTTCGGGAAATAACCGCATTGTCAATCTCAGCGGCGATACTCTTACAGCGGATACCCTGACCCAAATCGAGATTTCGGACAAACCGCAGTCACAGATAAACGGCTATCTCGTCACTTTAAACCGCCCAAAAGATTTTCCGGTATCCGTTATCACGGTGACAAAGAATTCTAACATCGGGCAGCTCGTCGGTATCTTCCTGCTGATTCTTGGCCTCTTCGCCATTCTCTCTATTTTCCTCTGCCTGCGCAGCTTACGGCAGCTGGATTTCCAGATGAACCAATGCCTCACCGCCATGGAAGTTTTCTCTTCCAAAATGAAATTATACGGCCACTACGAGGAATCCGACTGCCTGGTCGCCTTTGCCAATATTTTTCGCTACAATATTTCTACCAACGACGCCCTGGTAGAAGTCCGCGTGGAATTAGCACAGCTCCACAACTATCTGCGCATCCAACAACTGCGCTATCCGCAGCTTATCTTCCACAGCGATATCCCCGAAGAACTGATGACGGCGCAGGTATCCCTCCTGATAAATTATCAGAATTAAACTGTATGCTCAACCCCATGGGACGCTCGCCTGAAATCATTTCCGACGGACATTCCGTAGGGCTTAGAAATGTCAATGCACGATTGGCGTTATATTTTGGCAAAGGCAGCCGCCTGTCCCTGTCGGGCGCTCCCGGAATGGGCGCTTGCGTGCGCTTTGAAATTCCTTACCGGCAGCAAAATTAGTAAATGCTGTTTAGCCAAAAATCTACTGGCCAGCTTGCTGAAATTCTGCCGCAACGCACGACTGATTAGCCCATCTTCTGTTTTGCCGCCTGATACTGCCGGCTCTCATAAGCCTCAAGCTCCTTTAAGCCCATCTGTTCCATCTGCCGTATGGTCTCCTGATATTTCTGTATACAATGCTCCGCGGAGTCACTCGTAAGAATTTCAATCTCCGCGCCGCTGTAATAATTGTCTATCGTTTCTTTTATCAGCTGCATCTCATTATCGCTGGCTACAGAGGCGGCGTCTACCGCCTTGCTGTCATATATCTTGCAGCTTCTTTTCTGTCTTAGTTACCTGGCTGGCTTTGTACTCATCCACATATCTTCCCGTTATCGGGGCATTCTTCACTGCCTGGCTGGCCTCCAACGACACATTTTTGATACCATACCATTCGCCCGCCGGCACTTCTCCGCTGATAGTAACGGTCACGCTATCTCCCTCTGCAACAGAGACCGTCTACGTGGAAATAACATTGTTCGTGCCCCAATTGTCGTCCCAGCCATTTTGAAGCAGGGGCGCTGTCTCTTCGTTTCCGCTGCCATTATTTTTAATAGTCAGTTTCAGGGGATTTGACGCGCCTTCATTTCCAACGATAGCGGCCTTCGCCACATAATCGCCTGCCGCCATGTTATCAACCGTCTGGCTGATGGAAAACAAACCGGCATTTTCTCCCCACAAGCTCAGGTTCCCATTCTCAAACTTATATCCATAAGTTCCGGCGCTGGTCCAGCCGTCTAAGTTTTCCGTCAAAGCTCCATTTTGCAGCGTACCGTTTGCCGCTGCCAGAACAGTATCCGGCAAATTGCCGTCAACGGGAAATGACAAAAGCAGCAGACACAGACTGAGAAATATGCCTACTGCTTTTTTTAATCTTTTCTTCATCCTATTCTCCTCCTTATCCTCCTGCCCATCACTTTGATTCGTTATCCCTGGACAGATTTCTTTGTTCTACTCTTTCATGATAAGAAGAAGCACACAAGAAAAAAAGACCATTTTTATGAAAAAGATACCATTATTTATATAATTTAAAAACATTTGCCATTCGGTTCGGACGCACCGGCAAAACGATAACATTCCTCCCAGCCGATAACGAACCATTAATCATATTCAATCATCTGGTCCACATTCTCATGAAGGCGGCTCAGATATTCCTCCATCTCCTCCCTGAGCTCCCCGCGGCGCAGTGCAAATTCAATATTGGCCTGAATAAATCCTACCTTACTGCCCACGTCGTAGCGGTGTCCTTTGAAGTCATAAGCATACATCGCCTGTTCCTTCGCCAGTCGTTTGAGGGCGTCTGTAAGCTGAATCTCTCCGCCTTTGCCTACATCCTGCGTCTCCAGGAAACGGAAAATTTCCGGCGTAATGATATATCTGCCCAGCACAGCCACATTGGAAGGCGCCTCCTCCACAGAAGGCTTCTCTACCATATCATTTACTTTGTATACGCGCTCATCTACCTGCTTTCCGGCGATAATTCCGTATTTATTTACAACCTCATGCGCCACTGTCTGCACGCCCAGAATAGACGTCTGGTACTCTTTAAAAACGTCAAGCATCTGCCCCAGACAAGGCTGCTTGGAAATTACCACATCATCTCCCAAAAGCACGGCAAACGGCTCGTCACCGATAAAATGCTGCGCCGCCAAAATCGCATGCCCCAAACCCCTAGGCTCCTTCTGGCGAATATAATGGATATTGGCCATCTCGGAAATTCCTCTCACCATCTCCAGCATTTCCTGTTTATCGCCCTTCTCAAGCTCGAGCTCCAGTTCAATGGAACGGTCAAAATGATCCTCTATGGAACGCTTATTCCTTCCGGTCACCACAATGATATCCTGGATTCCTGCCTCCACCGCCTCTTCGATAATATATTGAATGGTGGGCTTGTCCACAATCGGCAGCATCTCCTTGGGCTGCGCCTTCGTTGCCGGCAGAAACCTCGTCCCCAGCCCCGCCGCGGGAATAATGGCTTTTCTTACATTCATCATATATTCAATCTCCTTTTCATGTCTACGAAAGCGTAAATTCTCCTGATTCCTTTGATTTGATATTCATGATAATGGAACAATCCGCCAAATGCTCGTAATTCACTTCCAGATTGTACTTGACCCTCACGTCAATATTATCTTCCGTCTCCGCAATATCCACGCTCTTAGCGTCAATGCCAATTAAAAGGCTTCCAAAAGGGGTGTTATAATAAGAAACATTTTTCTTATTTTTCTCAAACACCATATGTACGTTGGAGACGCCCTTTTTCGTAATATCCAAAGAATCGTCCGTGAGCTTGATGATATTGCGTGTGTTTCCATCAAACCCCTCCATCACTTCATCATACAGGATATAGTGTTTTCCATTCTTCTTGTAATAATCTCCGGCTGTAATCACCTCTACCGGTTCAACATCTTCTTCATCCTGGGCCGCGAATTGCAGCCCGCTGATTGACAACAGCACATCTTTCGTCATATCTACTCCTCAATATGTATCAACTGCGCCTCTTCAATCTCGCAGGGTAAAATTGAATTGGCAAAATTTTTAAACTTCTCTGCTGCATCGCTGACATAAAACTGATACATCGGCTCCCCAGGCGCCTTGCCGTCATTGGAAATCCCATGCTGCTCCAACAGCCGTTTCAGTCCCTGCGCCGTCTCATATGCCGGGTTTACCAGATTGACGCTCTCGCCCATGATTTCACGGATCATAGCGCGCAGCAATGGATAATGGGTACACCCCAAGATCAAGGTGTCAATGTCCGACTCCTGAAAATAAGCCAGGTAACGTTTTGCCACCTGAACGGTAACAGGGTCTTTGAGCCATCCTTCCTCCACCAGAGGCACAAACAGGGGACATGCCTTACCTAAAACCGTCGCCCCTGGATTATGTCTGTGTATCATCTCTGTGTAAATATGGCTCCCCACGGTTCCTTCCGTCCCAATTACGCCGATTCTGCCGTTCTGCGTGATTTCTGCCGCGACCTTCGCCCCCGGCTTGACAACGCCGATAATCGGCATCTTCATTTCCGGCCGGATATTCTCAAGGGCAAATGCGCTCGCCGTGTTGCACGCCACCACAATTGCCTTGACGCCTTTAGATTCCAGGAAGTGGATAATCTGCCGGGAATATCGGACTATGGTTTCTCTGGACTTACTCCCGTAAGGCACGCGCGCCGTATCGCCAAAATAGATAATTCTCTCCTGCGGGAGCTGGCGCATGATTTCACGCGCCACCGTCAGCCCTCCCACGCCGGAATCAAAGACCCCAATGGGCGCATATTTCTGATTTTCAAAAGATTCGCTCATCTCATTTTCTCCACAAAATTGGTTATACACAAGTATATTAACCGTTTTAGTGGGAAAATGCAAGTGGTTGGAAAGATTTACAGATGCGGCCTTAACAATCCGGCAGCAAAATTGTCATTTTCCCAATAACTCCTTGACCTTCTCCAGCAAAGCAAACTTGACTTCGTAATTTTTATTTTCCATCAAGCTCTTGTACTCCTCCGGGGTCAATGCACGCTGCAAAGACGCCTTGGCTTCATCATCCACGACCTCATAAACACTGTTAAAAAAGCAGAGATTGGGGTACATCACGCACCACCAATTGTGCCCGCCGCCATCTCCAATTACAACCTCCAAAGCCTCATATTTGCCCGCCGGAAACGTGTAATCCCCGTATGTCTTTTCTGGAAAATCCGTGACTGTCAGCGACGCCTGCACATCATATGTATATCCTTCCTGCGCAATGACTTTCTGCGCCGTCTCTTCAATCCCTGATAGATTTTCTTTGACCGCCCGGCGGCTATCATTAATATCGGAAATGCCCGAAAGCCTGGGCTGCATAAAACTGCCGACGGCATCGCGCACCTTGAGTTTCAAATCCTGGTCCGCCTGTGTGTCGCTGTTTGCCAGCACATGGAAGCGAATGACTTTCCCCGCGATCTCCTCAATCATCCGCTCCTGTCTGCACTGCCAGATTCCGCAGCAGGACAAGGCTGCCGCTATCACTAAAATACTTGTTCTTATCCAAAGTTTCATCATTCATACCTTCCTTAAAAATATTGCCGGCTAGAGCGTGTCCGAAAATTGCTTTCTGACACGTTCTAAGGAAAGTATTGCCAAAAATTCTTGTTTTACACAAAAATCTGTTTTTCAACTTTTTACCAGTCGAGGATTTCAATATCCACCTCAAACACATGCTCCACACGCTTATTGTATTCTTGGGGCCGATTCTGATATTTCCAATAAAGGCCGCGGTTCAGCCCGCCCAGTGAAACGTAGCTGTTGGTGATGTCAACGCCGTATTCTTCCCGCAGCCTCGCGGCCGTTTCCTGCAAATTCGCCGTGATATGCTTTTCCATCCTCTGTGCAACCTGGTACTGCTGTCCGACCGAATTTATCTGCCCGGTCTTCATCCTGCCCTGCCCTTTGATGGACACGGTAACCACAGGCGTCCCTTCTGCCTCATCTACCGACAGTACTGTCTGGATATTGGAAATCTCCGCCGCCTCGTCCCACTCCGGCTCACACAAGAACGATTCCAGCAGATTTTGGCACAGAAACGTTTCCATTGCTTCCTCAACCGTGAGGATTCCACAGTAATCAAAATTTTCTACAGCCGCATATCCGGTAATCGCGGGACGACTGCCCCGCTCGGTCAATACCGGAATCAACAAAAGCTCGTCTTGATTATGCCACTGATTGATCAGGCTGCCGATGGTGGCAATTTTCTTCTGTCTGAAATCTTTTTGGCTCTCTAACATCTCTTCAAGATAAGTTCCCATGGAACCTTCTGTCTCCTGCGTCAGCGTAAGGATTTCCGCCGCCGAACTGCCGCCGACAAACAGGCTGATGTTTCTGGCGGCTGCCTCCTGCTGTTCCCAGGCCAGAAGCAGACTGCGCAGACGCCGGGCATCTGAAATCAGGTTCTTGCCCAGTACCACCGCCTTGATATGGTTATAATCGAGAATACGGTTCGTATTGTTCTCATAAGACTTGTCTATATGATACATATCCATGCCCTCTAAAGACATGGCCATGGGTGTATCCGTAGTTTTGCCCTTTTCCGATATCTGGGCAAGGTCTGGGAAATCAAAGCTGACTACCAGATTACGCTCTCTCGCTTCCCTGTCATTTCCTTCCACTGTCTCCTGTAAATCTATGCCCACTGCCAGCGGAAAACTGCGCTGTTCAAGCTCCGCCGACTCACAGCCGCCAAGAAAAAACATCCCCAGAAATGCGGCCGTCAATACCTTATGCTTGAAAGACAAATGTTTTCTTCGTTTTCCGATATCTAACGCCTTATTCTTCTTCACTGGACGCCGCCCCCTTTCTGCTCCTATTGCCCGTTCTGACCTGGTACAGCAGCAGCAACAGCAACAAAATCAAAAACATTCCCGGCAATGCGATAAAACTCTGGTATATCTCATAGATATCTGCCAAAAACCGGTGTTCCGCCAGCCCTTTGCCAATAAAAAATGCAGCCACGGCAACGGCATACAGACAATAATGGTGTTTCGATTCATGGCATAATTCCTTCAGAATCAACGTCCCCTGGAAAACCCCTGTGTTTAAGAGCGCAAACAAGGCAAAAAACCACACCGCCGTCATCAGGACGTCCTGTCTCGTAAAGAAACCTCCCGGCAGATTTATCATGCCCATCAGCGTGAGAATAGGCCGTTCGAGAACACCCATGGCATTCTGCCCAAACGCACCCAGAAGAATCAGATAAATAATGCCATTTAAGCCGACTGCCACAAACAACGCCTGTCTGCCGCAGGACGCCATCTTTTCCGGCTTCCTGCAAAATGGCACGAGGAACAACATCGCGCTGAATGGCAGCAAAAAAATCAGGACCGATGTACCGCCTCTTATAAGCTGTGGTCCGCCGGAAGCTGCAATCGGCGTCCAATATGCTGTGTTCACCTCCGGTATGGCAAAAAACAACATTATAAGCAAGGGAACACCGAGAAACCAAAAGATAATTTCGTACACTCTCGCCCGGCCTTCAATCCCCCGAACGCTGCCATATACAGCGAGAAGCAAAAGAACGATACTGACGCCTGCAAAGGAGCCTTCCGGCAGAAGCCAGCTTAACGTCAGCGCCGTAAGTTCATACACTACATAACCAGATAAAGTCACAAAATACAGAAAATAAAATACCATAAACACATCGGCAATAATTTGCCCCGCCGTGTCTTTCATATAACCATAGTAATCATCTTCGATATGCTTTATATTGACGCCCATCAGCCAGAGAAGCACGGCGCCCGCCGCCGCCCCAAGCAGCAGACAGAATATTCCGTCCGCGCCTGTCATGGCAGAAAAAATGCCCGGGAGCACGAGGCTGCTCATGCCAAAAATATCGAGGATAAAAAGCCTCCTTATCTGCCGTAACGATATCTTAAAATTATCTGCAAACATCTTGCCTCCTATTTTCCCTCTCCGTTTCTTTTTTCCTCACCGCTGAATTTCAGCCGGATACGCGCACCCTGCCGGGTATATACCGGACGCTTCTTTAAGAAATCCAGCGGCAGGCGCAGGAATGTGTCGCGCTCATCCTGATAGCCGTTTAAGTCCGCGCCCACAAAAGGCGCCAGGTAAGGAATGCCAAAGCTCTCCAAATGGGATAGATGAATCAACACCGTCAAAAGCCCGACGAGGAACCCGAAAAATCCCAGGGAGCCGCACAAGAAAATGAATATAAATTTGAGAATACGAAAAGCGGTGGCAAACTCTTCATTGGGCACGGCAAAAGAACACAATGCCGTCAGAGCTACCACAATCACGACAATCGGGCTGACAATATTGGCGTCCACCGCCGCCTGACCGATGATCAGGCCGCCGACAATGCCAATCGTATTGCCGTTCGCCCCCGGCAGGCGCACGCCGGCCTCCCGCAAGAGCTCAAAGGCTAATTCCATTATTAACACTTCCACCATCGCCGGAAAAGGAACCCCCTGCCTCGCCGCCGCCAGCGACAACATCAAATCGGTAGGCAGAATCTGCGTGTGGAAATTCGTCACCGCAAGGTAAAGCCCCGGCAGCACCATCGCCAAAAAGGACGCCACGTAACGCAGAACCCTGGTAAAAGAGGCAATTTCCCAACGGCTGTAATAATCGTCGCTGGTCTGAATAAAGGTATTATATGTCGTGGGCAGAATTAACGCTACCGGAGAATTATCGGACAGAAGAACAATCCTCCCCTCTAAAATCGCCATCGCTGCGCGGTCGGGACGCTGTGTAGTCTGAAACTGCGGAAACGGCGAATATTTGCGGCGCTCCGTGAGCTGCTCGATAATCCCGCTGTCCAACGCGCCGTCTATCTCAAATTCCTGTAACCGTTTTTCAATCTGCTCTAATATTTCGGGGTGGATTAAATCTTTGATATAGACAAGATCAACATTTGTGTTCGTGCGCCTGCCCACAAAAGTCTCCCTCACCTTCACATGCGGGCTGCGCAATCGTTTGCGGATTAACGCCGTGTTTAACTTGACAGATTCAGAAAATCCTTCGTTTGAGCCGCGGATGACCTTCTCCGATTCCGTCTCATACACGCCCCTACTCGGGTAGCCTTTGTCCGGGATTTTGATGGCTTTGTTATAGCCATCCAGAAAAAAAATGGCGTCCCCGGTAAGCATGGCCTGCGCTGCATCCTCAATAGTCTCAAATGGCTTGGCGTCGGAAATATCATAGAAATTATCCCTTACATAACCGGCAAGCTGGCTTTCCGGCAGCGTACGCAATTTCTCCAACAGTTTGCCCACCGCTGAATCCTTCCAGTCTACGTTGCTGATTGCCACCTCGACATAGGCAATGTAACACTCGCTCTCTAAATTTTTGCCGACCTTTATCTTGCGCTTTTTGATATCTTCGCTATCGGAAAACAATTCCTCAAAATTTGTGATATTTTCCTGCAAATCAGGGGTAATCTGTATTGGCATACGTTCCTCCTAAACAAAAAGGATAAGCATTCGCTTATCCCTATACTCCATGATTATTATATTTTCCCAAATTTTCCTTTTTATCCAATTTTATATAGATTGCCAACAAACTTCTTATATCCTCATAACTGCTCTCTCCGAAACACTCTGTCGGCATTCCAGCCTTTCATCCTCTATTAAATATACCTGTCAAATACACCTGTCTCGCCAGAGAACCCTCTCTGAGCTCACTGTAAGCCTGCTCCGCCAGCTCATCATCATCAAACAGTCCAAACACTGTCGGCCCGCTGCCGCTCATCATAGCATTCAAAGCGCCCAGCCGCATCATCTCCTCACGAATTTGTGCAATTACCGGATAATGGGGAATCGTCACAGTTTCCAGGACATTTCCCATATTAGCTGCAACTTTGTGCAGATCACCCTCACGGATTCCCGCCAATAAAATATCAATGTCGGGATGTGCGGCAACCTCGCCCAGTTTTAAATTCTCATAGACAAACTTCGTGGATACGCTAATCTGCGGTTTAGCTACTACTACCTTACAGGACGGCATCGGCGGCAATGGCGTAAGCTTCTCGCCGATTCCCTCGGCAAGCACCGTCCCCCGCATAATACAGTAGGGCACGTCCGCACCGATCTTCACGCCGCGCTCCATAAGCTGCCGTTTAGACAAATTCAACTGAAACATCCGATTCACACCGTACAATACCGCCGCAGCATCGGAACTTCCGCCCGCCATTCCCGCCGCAACCGGGATGAATTTCTGTAAGTCAATGAATATGCCCTGTGCAAGCTGAAATTCATCCGCCAGCATCTTGGCTGCACGGTATGCCAGATTGCTCTCATTTTCCGGAACATAGAATAAATTGCTCTTTAACTGAATCCCCGGCTCTTTCATTTTTCTTATCGTTATCTTATCGTACATCTTAAGCGTCTGCATAATCATGCGCACCTCATGGTAGCCGTCATCCCTGCGGCGCAGCACATCCAGTCCCAGATTTATTTTCGCAAGAGCCCGTAACCTCATCTCATACATAGTATTTCTCCTATATCATTGTCTACTGTGATACTTTTTATCTGCTAGATTGTTTCCATTGACTATCATTTGTCAAACAATCCTCTTACAAAAACTTATCCATATTATATGCGGTTTTAAAGGTAAAATCAATAAAATCATGCGAAACCAGCAGAATTTGAGCGCATAAAAAAACGCCCCGGAAAACTATGATAGCGAAAATTAAGTAATTGGCAGTTTGACTTGCCTATTTTCGTTACACTCGTTCCCAAGCGCTTTTTTATGCAAAACACTCCCGCTTCTCATCCTGCTGCATGCAGAATTCTTTAGATATAATCACATATATCGTATAAGATTTTCAAGATATGCTGAATCTGGTATCTCTGAGCTGGCTTCAACGATTCCAATGTACAGATGATTTTCTCGCTTCCGCAGTTCTCCGCCTTCTCCCCAAACAAAATGTAATCACAGCTCGCAGACAAGGCTGTTGCTATTCGGCTGAGTGTGTCCGCTGAGAAGCCCTTCTTGCCTGTCTCAATCTCATACAGAAATTTTGATGAGATTTCAACCTTTTCTGACAATGCTTCCCTTGTGTAATTCTGAATTTCCCTTAGTTCCCTGATTCTACCACCAACTTGTGTATTAGACATAATTCTCCTCCATATGCCAAAATTTTACAACTTTCGACAAAGAATTATAAACCAACAATTGCTCCAAAATAACTCAACTAAAGTTCCTTTTTTTAGGATAACACGCTCTAATCCCCATATTTACAGGCTTTCTCAAATAAAAAAATTTTTAACTGAACCAAAAAAAATATAAAATTTTCTATGTTATCTGCTCATTTTTACATTATTCAGCAAGAATTTTCTGCAACTTGGCCAAATATTTTCTCTTCCCACAGACAATCTGTTATCCTGATTTTGTTTAAAGGAGGTATCACATGCAGGCAATCAGAAATTCACTCATGGAAAAATACGGCTTAAGCAGGTATCAGGTTGCACAGCTTACATTCCTGGCAAAAACCGTCGCCTCAGACGTAAGCAAAATGTTTATCATGGCGATCCTGTTCCACCGGCAGTTTACACTCTTTTTGTTTGCACTTGCCGTAATGCTGGTGCTTAGATGTTCTACCGGAGGAATCCATTTCTATACATACTTTGAATGTCTGGCCGGTTCCATCCTTTATCTATGGCTGGCAGTTTTTTTGCTGCCGCATATAATGCTGCCCCTCCCTCTGATGGCAATATTGTGCACGCTCTGCGCGATAGGCTGCTTCTTCATAGGACCGGTGCCCTCGCGTTACCGCCCGCCATACACGGAAACATTCAAAAAGCGGTGCAAACTTATCATCGCCACATTTATTATGCTTTACACGCTCACGCTAAGTATAATGCCGGATTCGTCTTATATCATTGTCGGATTCTGGGTTATTATATTACATTTCTTGCAGCTTTTAGCGGCAAAATACACAAGAAAGGAGAACGGATAACATGGTAGCAAGTCTTTTGACAGTATGCCTTTCATTTTCCTGGTGGATTAAAACTTCCATTGCCAGCGCCTTTTTACTCGGCGAATACCCTTATCCCCAGGAAGAGGATTTCGAGTAAACTCCTGTCTACAGGAAGAATAACTCCGACAGGAAAAGTGCGGACACTCACTCTTGGCTGCCCGCACTTTTCACCACCAGCGTAAACATTATCCAATTTTCCCGCCCTATCTCTATATTCTCACAGCGTATGCTCATCTCCCACTCGTTACACAATGTCTTCACATGGTGCAATCCCAGGCCGCGTCCCTCCCCTTTTGTGCTGCCTCCCAGCTTAAACCACTGCTCGATCTGCGCATACGGCACATATGCAAATTGATTGCGGATTTTAAAACAATAACTGTCCTCGTCTGCCGCAACAGAAAATGAAACCTTTCCCTGCCCTGCATCTTTATACGCCTCCGCCGCGTTGTCGATGAGAATGCCTAAGGCTTCGATCACATAATAATTGGGAACCGCCATACGTTGCAGCTTCGTATGTATCTCGCATTCCACGCACAGGCCGCCCTCCTCCAGTTCCTGAAACTTTCCGTATAGGAATCCCGCCAGGACGTCGTTGCCGATGAGCGATAGGCCGTTATGCCTATTCTCCCATGCCAGCTTCTGGCAGTATTCCCTCTGAGCCTCCACGAGCTTATCATACGTTTTATAAGTATAATGGGATGAAAAAATTGCCGCTAGATGATTTTTGAATTCATGTTGCCGCAATCTCACCTTCTGTAGGAGTTCACTGTACTTCTCCTGCAAACGTATGTTGTTATCCAACTCTTTCTCTATCTGCTCAATCCTTTCCTGAGAACTGTTCCACTTGCCAACCAGCACTACAATCATAAGGACTGCCGGAACAGCAAACACGAACATCTCAGCCTGTACCTCTCCAAACAGTTTTCCCTGTAACAATAGGAATATAATAACCATGCCAACAAAACTACAAATACCTACAACATATCTATTTCTGACAAATATATACCTTCGCAACCTGTCTAACTTATGTCTTGGCAAAAGAAATGTACAACAACATAGCACCTCTATATTTACAATAATATTTCGCAATTTCTCATTGTCAGGCACTATCAAATTTGTAAAAAGCAGACAGATAAATTGAAATGATGTTATAAGTACGACAAGTAAAAATACACTTACCCAGGTCATAACAAAAGACTCCAAAAATTCGGCTTTACAATACACAAAATATACGATATAGATAAAACCTGTCGCCACCTTGCTAATCTGCCAAAAGTTAAACATTCCCAAGAATAAAACGTGTATTATCACCAAACATACTGTTTTCAAATCCAGTCTAATTTTCTGCCCATACAGTCTATGGAAACAGACAACAATCGTTACACCCTCAATTACTAAAGAAATCAGCGTAATCATATCTCAATCCCATAAATACAAGCAGCTGTTGTTTTGCTCCCGATTATAAAAGAAATCAGCGCAATTCATTCATTCCAATAGTTCTCTAAAATATTTTTTATACATGATACCAATTTCCACCGATTCCATTCCGCCTCTGAGCTGAATCATCTGATTGGGAATATCTACGTTCTGTATAAACTTTTTATTGACTACTGTGCTGCGGCTGCATTGTATCATATCCTCGCTGTCTGCCTCCGCCAAAAACTTCTTCAAAGTGATATAGGGAATACTCAGCATATCTCCCTGACGTGTATAGATTTCTAAAATGTGGTTCTGCGTACTGACATACACGATATCTTCACTGTTGACCGACAGGATAATCCCATCCTTACGGAAATATAACGTTTTTGACGGCTGGCTATTTACAGGAAATTTCAAACATTGCCGCATCAATTCCTTTACTTTTTCAGGATCAAAAGGCTTTTCTACAAAACTGTAGCAATGTAATTTCTCGTAAGTATACATTTTTGCGTCCTCTAAAGAGGTTACAAAAATAACAGGCGTAAAGACGTACCGCTCAATTTTACGGATGCTGTCAACGAATTTTAGCCCGGATGAATCTCCCGGGCTGCCTGGTTCTAAAATAACGTCTATAATAAACAAATCAATATCACGCTCTAAAGCATATTGATACGCATCTTTTATGTTGTCACACCGGAACAGCGAATTCTGTATATCCAGCTCACTTGCCAATGACACAAGATGTTCCATCGCCGCATAATTATCTTCCAAAATCAAAATCTTTTTCAAAGACATCTCTCCATTATTCGCTCATCGAAGAATATCATGGTATGCCTTTATGCGATCAAACATCTTCCTCCTCGTATCATTCTCTATCAGCTCCACCAGGTAGGAAATTTCTCCTCCCAAACCGTTCACGTCATTTAAAATGATAGAAAACGGAACGCCAATCTCCTCTGACACTTTCCATATAATCTCGCTGTCTGGAAGCGCGCTGCCATTTTCCATACTGCGGAGTTTCTTCACGTCAATGTCCAATATGTCTGCCATCTCTTTCTGGCTGTAATCCATCCCTCGCCGAAATGAGTAAAAAATGGTCTTGTCATCTTTGCACGGCGTCAAGGAATAATGTATCATCTCTATCTTTTTATAGACATCCCACTTTATATCCAATGCACGATTTCTATACAAATGTTCAACCACAGGGCCAAGCATGCCCAAATAGCATTTCAACTCCTCATATGTACACGTTTTGAAAAATTCTCTATATTCCGTCCTACACCGATATCCGGTGAAAATATAATAAATATCAAGATCTGTCTCGCACAGGCACTTCATTTCATAGTAAGTGAACCTACGGCTGCCCATCTCAGCCTTGCTGTAATGGCTTTGAGTCATCCTCAATTTCTGCCCCATTTGCAGCTGCGTCCACTTCCTGGATATACGTTCTTCTTTGAGCTTGTCTAAAAAATCCTGATATTTTGTACACATGGGTAATTTTCCTCGAACTACGGTTCTCTATAATACTTATACCCATTTTAAGACATTTTATTTGCCTATAATGCACCTATTTAGGACTAAAAGGGATTTTTAGTAACTAATTCTTCTTCCTCAAGTATAACATGCGAAATCTCTGGAAGTCAACGCAGCTAAAAATTTTAAAACAGTGTTAATTTTTTCCTTTCACTTCCGATATAAATAGTGAGAACTATAAATATCATGGTTACGGATAACCAAATTATCATGCCAAGGAGGGATACATCATGAGTGTAAACAGTGTAAACAGCACGACCGCTTATACCTCAACTTATCAGAAAACTTACAATAACGATACCACAAAGGCAGCCGAAGAGAAGAAGAAAGAGAGCGGCGTAGTATATGAGAAAGGCAGCGCTTCCACCAAGGGCATCTATGCAAAGGAAGATGTAGTTGCACGTTTGAAGAAAGATGCTGAGGACAGGACTAACCAGATGAGAAGCCTGGTTCAGCAGATGATGGGCAACCAGGGTAACAGAATCGGACAGGCAGACGATATGTGGCGTTTCCTGGCAAAGGGTGACTTCACCGTTACTCCTGATGTGAAAGCGCAGGCTCAGAAAGACATCGCAGACGACGGTTACTGGGGCGTGAACCAGACCTCTGACCGTATCATCGAATTTGCAAAAGCTCTGGTAGGGGATGACCCTGAGAAAGCGGAGCAGATGCGCGCAGCATTTGAAAAAGGATTTAAGGCAGCTACCAAGTCCTGGGGCAAAGAGCTTCCCAGCATTTCCCAGAGAACTTACGACGCTGTGATGTCTAAGTTTGATGATTGGGCAGGCGTAGAATCGAAGGCTTAATTCCAGACTTCACAGACAGAACAGTCATTGCATAAGCAGTCAGAAGATGGCTGTAAATGGCAGACAAGGCGCCCACTTTCACACATGATGTGCTCGAAAGTGGGTTTTTTGTTTTGTCCCTTCCATGTAAGCAACAGCTCCCTATCCCATTCATGCTTGGCAACACATCATATGTTTAAAATAATACAGTTTATTTACCACATACAGAAAGGACGAAATTATGGCAATCATGCTTCTTCTATGCTGTGCCGTCATCCTCTCCTGTATCATAGCAAACCGCTTTTCTAACAAATTCGGAATGCCCGCACTGCTGTGCTTCATGGCACTTGGTATGATATTCGGCTCTGACGGACTGTTTAAAATTTCTTTTAACAATTACCAAATGACGGAACAACTCTGTACCATCGCGTTAATCTTTATTATGTTTTACGGCGGCTTCGGAACTAACTGGCAGACCGCCCGCCCTGTCGCGGTAAAAGCCGTACTGCTCTCTACGCTGGGAGTTGTCGCCACCGCGCTCCTCACCTGTCTCTTCTGCTATCAGCTCCTGAATTTTTCATTTTCTGAGAGTTTCCTGATCGGCGCCGTTTTGAGTTCCACGGACGCAGCTTCCGTATTCTCTATCCTGCGTTCTAAGAACCTCAACCTGAAACATTCCACCGCGCCCCTTTTGGAAATTGAGAGCGGCAGTAACGACCCCATGGCATACATGCTTACCATGGTGGCGCTGGCCATGATTTCCGGCAGCAGCGACACTTCCGTACCTACCATGCTTTTGACACAGATTGGCGTGGGCATCGTCATCGGCGTTGCCTGTGCCTGCATCGGCATCCTTGCTCTCCGGAAAGATGATCTAATTACCCTCGGCATGGACACAGTCTTTGTAATTGCCCTGGTACTCCTCTCCTACGCATTGCCTACCGTGTTAGGCGGCAATGGGTATTTGAGCGTTTACCTTACCGGAATTATTTTGGGAAACAGTAAAATTAACAATAAGATTACGCTGGTTCATTTTTTTGATGGGATTACCGGACTGGCACAAATCTTAATATTCTTCCTGCTGGGGCTTTTGTCCTTCCCACATCTGCTGCCGAACCTGTTTGTACCGGCGCTGCTCATTGCGCTGTTTCTGACATTCATCGCCAGGCCGGCTGCCGTATTCCTATTGCTATTGCCTTTCCGTTCGACCCTCAGGCAATGCCTGCTGGTGTCATGGTCTGGTCTGCGCGGCGCGGCATCCATCGTATTTGCCATTATGGTAATCGCCGGCGGCACCAGCTCAGAGCACGATTTGTTCCACATTGTATTTTTTATTTCACTGCTCTCTGTCGCCGTCCAGGGCTCTTTGCTCCCCTTGGTTGCCAGAAAGCTGGATATGGTAGACAACAGTTCCGATATCCGTAAAACCTTCAACGACTATCAGGATGATTCCGACTTAACCCTGATGCGCATGTACATCCCACATGGGCACAACTGGGAAAACCGCAAGATAGAAGAGGTCAGCTTCCCTACCGGCTCGCTGGCCCTGATGATTAAACGTGAGGGCGATACCTTGATCCCACGGGGCGGCACGACCATCCTCGCCGGCGACACCCTGATTCTCAGCGTCCCTTCGTATCGCGGAGAGAATGATGGCAAATTAAAAGAAATCCTGGTGGAACCCGGCCATAACTGGTGCAACTCTTCGATTGCAGAACTGAACCTCCCGGAGAATATCCTGATTGCTTTAATCAAGCGCGGCGATGAGAACATCATTCCCCAGGGCAGCACCGTCATCCATGCGGATGACCGTGTGGTTATCTACAAATAAAGTATGACAGCCGCTAATATGATAAATCTGTTTAGCGGCTGCCATGCATTATTTATTAATATTTCTTTTGTTTTCTGCTACTTCTTTACCACCTTATAAGTCTGTATTATGCTAGCATCCTTCTTATCCATCTCCAGGATAGCATAATATGATTTCACATCACCTGCCCACATTACATCTGGAGACTGCTCGCCTATATTGGCATACACGCTTCCCATAATCTTTCCTTTCTTATTTTGGAGAACCTGTACTTTCTTAACCTTCACCGACATACTACTGCTTCCCGCTGTTATATAAACAATGCACAAAGATTTTTTTTGGAAGAAACTCTTTTTATATTTTTTAAGTTCTTTCTTCCACCCATCATAATTTTGTGTTTTCCTGACGGACTTCAAATAATCTCCTACTGCTTTTTTAGAATCAAGCACTCGATATTTCTTGACGGAACCTATTCCAAAATATTTACCACCATCATCATAAAGTGGGACCATCTTTGATTTCACTGGTAAAGAACGCTTCTTAAATTCTTTAACCCTGATTGTATAAGAAGCTTTTCTCTTACCATTATCTGTAGAAATTGCATATATTTTTGCTTTTCCCACCTTTTTCCCTGTCACTACTCCGCTTTGAGATACCGTTGCAATCTTTCGATTAGTAGTTTTCCATTTAATACTGCCCTTTGGGATTAACGGATTTACTTTCATTTGGATTCTTTGCTTTACATATATTGTTTTTGTCGAAGAAGAAATCTTTAAATGCCCAGCATTTACGTGGGAACTTCCCAGCAAAACAACACTGATAAACACCAGGAAACTAAGTTTTAGAAACCTTTTCATAAACAAGCCCTCCTTAATTTGGCTTTCCAGACTTTACGGCTGAATATTTATTATATTTTTTTCCGCTTCCATAATTAATAAATCCTCTTACTTTATAATAATAAATTTTTCCTTTTTTTAATCCTTGATCCGTAAAAGTACTTGCGTGTGGATTGGTTATAGTTTTAATTTTCTTATAGGTTCCACTTTTGCTTGTAGAACGATATACTACATACCCTTCTGCATAAGAAGAATTTATATCCCATTTTAATTTCAAATTACCGCTCTTAGCGGTGGTTGCAACTGTTTTCAAGTTCTCCTTTGTTTCCTTAAATAATGTGTGCTTTGCCATCTGTACAGCTAGTCCCCCATTTACCACTCCTGCCCCCAGATTATTAACACTCAATTTAGTTGCTGAACCTTTCAATATCTGCTCAATTTCATCTACTGTAATAGTATCAAACGTAATTGCCTGCATTAATGCAATAACACCTGCTACAATAGGTGTTGCCAAAGATGTCCCATTGGCAAATTCATAAGCATATTTTATCCCCGTAGTCTTTATATCAATACCAGGAGCTGCAATATCAATCCAATTGCCAAAGTTGGATGCCCATGTAGATGTTACAACACGTTTATTATTTTCATCTGTTGCTGCAACTGCAATGACATGTTTACACGCAGCAGGATAATTTTTTTCTTTATCATTTTTATTACCTGCACATGCAACAATGGGTACATCTGCCTTATATGCGTAATCTACAGCCTCTTGATATAATTGAGGGCTATTTTTTCCATAATAACTAATATTTATGACATCTGCTCCATTATCAACTGCATAATATATTGCATTTACCATATCACTTGTGTACATTGTTAATTCTTTAACATCATTCCTGACAGCCTTTATTGCCATAAGCCGAAACGCCGAAGGATCTCCCCCTGTCGCAACGCCCCCTATTCCTTTACCATTATTTGCTTCTGCGGCAACAGCGCCAGAGACAAGCGTACCATGATCATAATTATATGTTTTTGATAAATCACTCAATTTAGGATAGCCATTCTTTGTTACATCAACCGACTTACTTTTGAGATATACATTTTTCAAGTCCGGATGTGACACTTTAATTCCAGAATCTATCACAGCAATCCAAATCTCTCTCATACCGCTTGTTTCTAACGCATACCAACCTTTATTTATATTGATATGATCTAAATACCACTGCTCATCACTATAAGTGTCTGCCGTCAACCCCGACGCACTCAACAAATAATCAGGTTCTGCATATTTCACATTCTCATACTGGGAGTACTCTTCTATGGCCTGTTCTACCGTCTGCCCCTGAGAGATCTCCACAACAGCTACAGTATCCTCCTCTAATTCAGACACCTTCTGTATCTGTTCCACTTTTTTCTCTGGCAAACCCGTAACGTCAACTTCCCCTGTAATATTTGTATTCTCTAACTCACCGAATTGCTCCTCTGCAACTGCCTTTATATAGGAATCATCCGTTTCTGGCTCAAATACAACTATTATATTTTCCGTACTATAGTCTAATTCATCAGCTAACGCACGTTCTTGCGAAGCTTCCTCGTATTCTGCCAATATTTCTTCTGCCATATTATTCTCAATATTATCTTTTATATCACGAAGTTGTTCCTCAAAATTCTCGGGCTCCTCATAATATTTTTCTAATGTACATCTCAACGAATATTCATATAATTCTTTATCATCCTCCACCTCATCTAATATTTCCGCTGTTTCTGAACCACTCACTTCTGATACTGCGTCCATTTCTTTAATTGTTCTTTTCTGTTTTCTGCTAAATTTTCTTTCTTGGGGAATTCTTCCCTCTAGCCCCCCTTCCCCAACCGTCCCATTACTGTTCTGAACTTCATCCGCTTCCATTGCTGACACCGAAACTGTAGTTATAGAACATATAAATAACAAAACCGCTAATAATAAACTAAATTTTCTCCTCATAGAAACCTCCATTTCTCTACCTGTACTTGCCGTACCACTTTTGCATATACCCTTATCTTGACATGCAAAATTACATTCCGTTTACTTCTCCATTAAAATCCCCCTTTCTAACATACATCTTTTACATGCCTTCTTACAAGCACAATTTTTCACAAAGTTTACTTTATTCCTCATACTCTGGAATCTCTTATCTTATAAACATATCAAGGAATCACCATTGGCGGCGGACCCGGCTGTGGATTCTTAATCTTCACTATCTTACTCTTATTCCCTGCCGCATCCTGCAAATAAATTCTATAATATTCGCACTCAGTATTAAAATAATCAATGCCTGCCCAAAATTGATTCCACCCCTTCTCCAAAACAATTCCCAGAACTTCCCATCCCTCTGAGCCTTCCAGGTAAATCTTTGTGCCCGTCTCTCCTTTAATGCTGAGTTTATCCCCTGCAATTTTAACCTTAGGAGTATTGGGAGCCGTCGCGTCCGCAATCGTTTTGGAAACCACTTTGCCCCTGCATTTTCCCCTTCTCAAATAAAAATAAAGTTTTCCTTCTTTCTGTACCGGAATCTTAATTTTTTTCTTTATATCTGTTTTAAATTTTATTGTTTTTAATATCTTCTTGTCATTTTTTATAACAAGCGTCGTATTCTTCCTGCCCTTCACCTGGACACTGGCAGTTTTACTTGTGATTTTTTGGGGGACTATAGGCTGCGGTATTGTATTGTCAATCTTCTCCGGTGCAACCACTGGCAGCTTTTCCACCTTTTTGGTTACTACGCCGCCTTTCAGGCCGGAAGTTTTGGCAATCAGGTAAAACTTTAATTTACTTTTACTCTTTTGCCTTTTTATCTTTACTTTCCTGAGCCCTTCCTCTTCATAAAACTTGCGGAAGATAATTTTATTCCCGTTCTTGATATACAATGTCGTATTGCCATACACATAAACGTCGACTGACGTCGTGCGCTCAGTAACCTTTTCCGTTATTACCCTTGGCGTAAAACGCTGCTCTTCCGGCGGAATTATCCCCGCCCTCACCCCCAGGGGATACACCGACGACGATATAAGAATTGCGGCTAATAGGCAGAAACATATCTTTTTTATTTTACTTACCATAAGTACGCCTCCCTTTATAATTTTATTTTAACCATGTAAGTGAATAATCAAAGCTGGAATCCCGATACATCTTTGAAGCAACAACATAATATGTCCCTGGCTTTGTTCTATAATTCTCACTATTTCTGATATATAATGTTGCACTGCTCTGCCCCTCATATATATATCCCCATGTAACCGGGTGCTTTTTATCATTAGCTTTGTATACTTGCACACACATAGTATCTTTAGAAGAACAACTATTTCCCTTTTTGACTTTTAATTTTACTAATTCCTCTTTCGCTATTTTCAATTTATAATATTGTTTTTTGTTTACCAGCGTGTCAAATCCAAAAATACCATTCTTTTTCAAACCCTTTTTTAAAGCAGCCGCCTTAGAAAATGAATTTCCTCCTTGATTTTCTTTTTTAGTGAACGAGTAACTTAACTGAATCGTATTATGTGAATAATTAGAAATACTCAAAACATAATTATCAGGGTTTTTCACATAAAATACCGCATTTGGTTTTTCTGCTTTGACATCTTTAACGCTTTTATAGTCACTTTCCAAACCAACTGTTACTTTATTCTTCTTAGTTAAGCCGTTTATTATTACCTTTATTTCACCTGCCTCTTTTACCGGAATAGTATAAAATCTATAGCTAACAGGCGAAATTTCTGCCACAAACCATGCACCGCTAGCTACTTTTGCAGCCTGACTAAATCCAGATACCGCCAACGTTTCTTGATACTGTCCTTCTGCATAAACATTCATTGTATTTATTGACATAAAAAATATCAACATTAAACTTATCAAACATTTTCTTATTCTCTTATGCATTTTTTCACCCTCTTCTACTTTCGTGTTGCGTATTTTGCTCCCTTAATGTCTTTTGCCGTTGGTTTTGCATTGTCCTTGATATTAATTCCATACATTAATTTATCCTCATTTCTTTTTTCATACAAATCCAATAATCCAAACGTATGCCCGATTTCATGAGCGGCTACCGATTTATTTCTGGCTGTTGTTTGACTATCCATTTTGAGTGTATTAAATTTTATCTTAAATTTCTTTATTTTTCCAGACTTATAATCTGGTGTGCATTGTGCATATGCAAGTATAGTCGTATCACTCTGCCGATAAGTCGTCACTTTATTGACAGATGATTTACTTCTCTTTAATGTTATAACACCACAGTTTTTCCATGCTTTCGCTCCATATGTCATGTAACTTTTATATTTTTTATTAAGCGCTGAATCGTCAAATGTATTTGTCTTCTTCCTTAATTGTTCGGTCGAAACCATATATCCTGCTTTTTCACTTCCATACGCAACCATAGTTGCAAAAACGGTTGTTCCAGACAAAACAGCAAGCAGACAAAGAACCAGACACCCACTTATTATACTTTTTACAGCCTTTGGCATTTTATTGTACCTCCTCTATATAGTCAACCAAATCTGATTTATTTAAAATTTCTGAATTATATGGTAGTTCCGCCTCCTTACGGCTTACTTCACTGTTCCAACTCTTTGCCGAATCATAAATATCTATTACGTCTTCATCCGCGGTAGGCTCTCCTGTCAGCAATGTTTCAACCGCCTGATTGCCCGAAACAAAATATTCCTTTAAAACCCAATAAGAATTATCATTATCATCTAATGACACTGTATTTCTCAAGACTAAAATATACCTTTCGCCCTCCTCAAACAGTGGGTTATCACTTACAGGCATCTTTTTTGTTCCATCTTGCAAAACATTAATTTCCTCCGGCAGTTCTCCTTTATATGTCTCAACCACACTGGCTCTATGAAGCGTCTGCGGAATCCCATTGTCAAATTCTTCAACTACTCCTTTAATTTTTACTTCTGCAACTACATCTGCCTCTTCAATGCTTTCATCTAAAGCATATCTCTCCCTTGATGCACAGATAGCACTCCGTAAATTTTCCTTATCTTTTGCGCAAAGATACGCCCTAGTTCCCATTACACTTGATACAATAGTAAACACTATTACTGCTGCTAATATTATTTTTTTCCTCATCTGCGTCTCCTTCCTGTCTTACCTCACTAAAATGAACCGTTCACACTGCGCTCTATCTCCAAAACTTTCGCAGCCAATACCAGATAAAGCCTTTGGATGGCAACAACATTATTTTCACCCTCTCTTCTCCATCATATGACGCATACCCCCGTTTTGCAAGAAAAAAGGAACGAACGGTTAATTTTCGGAACGAACGGTCGTTGGGAAACTCTCAACTATAAATGAAACAGAATCCGAGCCACAAATTCATTTTCTGTACTTTCAAACAAAAGCTCTCCATGATTCTTATGAATTGCATCCTTCATATTCAGAATGCCATACCCATGATTTTTACTGTCTTTTTTGGAAGTAACCTCTCCCAGCTTCCCTACATCCACCAAATGTTCGCATGAATTTGCCATCTCTATTACAAGTTCATCCTCTAAGCGACGAATTTCCAAATGGATATAGCGCCGTTCTTCTTCAACCTCCATACATGCCTCTATGCTATTGGACAGCAGATTTGAAAATATCGTACATAAATCAAAATCCCCGATTGGCAGATACTGGGGCAGGGCTCCTTCCACATCCCATCGAATCTTCTGCTCCTCCATCTCCGACTGTGCTTGGAACAAGACGGTGTCTACAAGCTCATGGTTGACAGATATCATTTTCTTGATTGCCTGTTCCATATCCAAGCAAAAAATATCCTGTAGACAGATCCCTCATAATTTCCTTGTAGCCTGTTATTTTGCTCCTCAAGCTATGCGCCACAATTCCCATTGCCATAATTGTAAGTATCCCCCGCGTAAAATGATATACAACATAACCCTCCCAGACTTTTACTGAATTACCAGAAATTACAGAGAACAGCAGATTTATACAGAGATATGGCAATCCCAGATACATTACACTGCATATGTAAATCGCCAACCGCCGAACCCACTTTCCCTCTGTCACAGACAGGCAGACAGCTGGCGAAAGCAGCAAACCAAGTGTTAAAAGAAAAGCATCATTATACTCCTTCCAATCACCTCCCGCACAGAATCCTACGAGTAATAATACCCCCAGGACAAGAGACAACTTTTTTTTCGTAACGGGAACACAAAAAACTCCGCACATCATGACTACATCTTCCAACACTCCCATCAAGTTTAATAAGGCATTAATTACAATATCTCCCATAACTCCCCTACCTCGCCTTGCGAATAATATATTTCAGATAGGCGTCCTTCAATTCCTTCGCCTTCCTTCTGCTTACCGGAATGCTCTCCCCATTTTTCAGCCGAATACTCTGGTTCGCATCCGAAATATTGCCCAGGTTGACGAGATAACTCTTATGGCAGCGGAAAAATGATTTCTGTCCTAACATTTCTTCCAACTGCTGTAAACTCATGTCACAAAAAGTTTCTCCTTCTCTGCCAACCACACGGCTGTATTTCTTTTCCGAAGCAAAATAATAAATATCTTTCTGCCTTAGTGCCATTTCTCCCTGGACGCCCTTTAACACAAGAATTATGTCTTCCTCAATATCCTCTATTACACGCGCCAGATATTTTTCCAGCTTCTGTGCATCCAGCGGCTTTTCCAGGAACCCGTAGACATTCTTTCCGAACGCCTCCGGCATCCCCTCCACATGGCCTGTTACAAAAATGATTCTGATTTCTTCCTCTGCCTGAAGGTAGTCTTTCAACTCAATACCCGAGACCCCTTCCATCTCTATATCCAAAAACAAAAGATTAATCTCTTCCCCTCTGTCCAGAAAGTCCGCTCCTGACTCATATTCCCACAATTCATAGTGCGGCCCTTTTTCTTTGAAATATTGTTCTAACAGGTTTTTTATCTGCTCTCTGCATTGTTTCTCATCATCGCAAATACCAACGCTTATCATTTTTCCCCGCTCCTCGTAATTCGTACATTAGACTTATATATCTTAAATTGTTATAAAACACCCTTATATGGCATAAATCCCCGGCGTCCGATGTATCTGGCTGCCGGGGATTCATCCCTTTATGATTTACTATTTATTTCTATTTCTTGGCAAATTTCACTTTAAACACATACCACAGCGCGCCTGTGATGCATACGGAAGAGTATCCACCGCAGATGATACCTGCCATCAACGGAAGCGCAAATTCGCGGATGGAGCTGACGCCCAGGATAAACAGCACAAATACCATGATGAAGGTCGTCAATGAAGTATTGATACTTCTGGTAAGCGTCTGGGTGATGCTTCGGTTGGCAACTTCCATATAGCCCTCCGCATCTTTCTTCTTCACAGTGCCCAAATTCTCGCGGATACGGTCAAAGATAACAATTGTAGCGTTGATAGAGTAACCCACGATCGTCAGCATACATGCGATAAAGGTATTTCCCACAGAAATCCTGGCAACCGCGTAGAATGCAAGAACTACAAGCACGTCATGGACTAACGCTATAACCGCGCTGCCCGCAAAACGGATATCCTTAAAGCGGAACCAAATGTAAATCAACATACAGATTGTCGCAATAATCACCGCCCACACCGCATCGGATCTCATTTCCGAGCTGATCGTCGAGCTGATATTCTCAGCAATAATTCCCTTTTCGTCTACACCAAATTCATCGGCCAATGCCTGATTCAAAGCTTCACGTTCCTGAAGCTCTAAAGAACGCGTCTTGATAACAACCTGGTTGCTTCCCTCAATCTTCTGCGTCTGCGTATTGGGATCATTCGTCACCTTCTCAACCACCGGCACAATCTTCTGGTCTATCTCATCAATGGTGTAATCCTCGTTGAACGTTACTGTGGTGGAAGTACCTCCCACAAAATCCAAACTGTAATTAAGAATATTGTTGCCCTGGCCTCCGTTGATTCCCATTCCCACGAATCCGCCTACAATCAGTACTGCGGAAATAGCGAAGAAAATCGCCTTCTTGCCGAGGAAATTGATGGTCTTCATATCCTTTGCCTTGCCATAGAATTTCTCGTCCTGCAGCCCTAAGGCATAGAAACATTTCATCAGCCAGCGGGTTACAACCAAGGCTGTAAACATGGAAAGCACGATACCAATTCCCAATGTATAAGCAAATCCTTTTACCGGACCGGAGCCGCGCATTCCCAAAACAATTGCTGCAATCAAGGTTGTGATATTGCCGTCCACAATAGCGGACAACGCTTTTTCGTAACCAATCTTAATCGCTGCGTTGACTGTCTTGCCCGCCGCGATCTCCTCACGGATACGCGCAAATATAATGACGTTGGCGTCGACCGCCATACCGATGGATAAGATGATACCTGCTATACCGGGCAGCGTCAGCGTAATGTCAAAAATCCACAATGCATACACTGTCAGAGCTGAATATAATACCAATGCCAGGCTGGCTGTAAATCCGGGCAAACGATACACAATCATCATAAAGATCATGACCAGTATCAGACCGATAGCCGCCGCCATCAAACTGGTAGAAATTGCTTCCTCCCCGAGCTGCGCGCCTACAACCTTAGAATTCAATTCTTCAAGTTCCAGAGACAGCGAACCGATACGTATCGTGGAAGCTAAGTTCTCTGCCGCCTCAAGGCTCTCCATTCCTTCAATCTGTGCATGTCCGCCGCTGATTGCCGCGTTGACGCTCGGTGCACTGATAATCTCACCGTCATAGACAATCGGCATTGTCTTGCCTACATTGGCTGCCGTCGCTTCCTCAAACTTGACGGCGCCTTCGTCCGTCAATGTCAATTCCACAATATACTCTGTCTGGCCCGTTGTCTGGTTCTTGTACGGAACGCCTTTGGCGCTCTGAATATCAGTACCGCTTACCAGAACGTTTCCATCCTCATCCTGGAATTCCATAGAACCCGGCTTACCCAATTCCTCCAAAATGGAGTTTGCATCAGAAACGCCCGGAATCTCAATGTTGATACGGTCGCCGCCCTCTTGGTAAACGCTGGCTTCCGTACTGTAGCCCTCCACACGTTTCTGCAGCTTGTAGATGGTGTCCGCCATATCTTCACTGGACGGATTATCCTCCACTGCTCTGTAGGTGATACTGACACCGCCCGCAAGGTCGAGTCCCAGCTTAATATTACGGTTCTCTCCTACACCAACCGTTGAGATAATAGTTCCGGCGTACCAGGACATCCCTGCCATAATCACCAAAATTAAAACCAGTATCCCCGCTGCTTTTCCTTTTTTCATGATCTTCCTCTCCTGTCTTTTCTTACCGGTATGTACGACCCTTTCAAGAGTGTTCCCGGGTTTAATTTCTATTTATAAAATGCTTCATGCACTTAGCACTGCACCACATTTATCATAAGCGCCAAAGTGCAACAGAGGCCGGCTTTCCTTACACGTCTTCAGCCAAAGCCGCTTTCATCATAATCGCGCACTCAATCCGCTTCTTTTGCAGTTCACAGCCAATATCGTAAGCATCTGTAATGCTGCCGTGGAAATTGTATGAATTCGCAGCACATCCGCCGCTGCAATAAAATTTTGCAAAACAATTTCTGCATTTTTCTTTCGCATATACGTTACAGGACTTGAATTCATCGCGTATCTGTGTATTCTTGATCCCCTCCGTGACATTTCCCATAAGAAACTCTTCATTTCCCACAAACTGATGGCAGGGATAAAAATCACCCCAGGGAGTCACCGCCAGATACTCCGTACCGGAACCACAGCCCGAAAGACGCTTTGCCACACAGGGCCCTCCCTCTAAATCTATCATAAAATGAAAGAAATTGAAAGCCTTTCCTTCTCTATTGCGTTTAATCATCTCTACTGCAAGCTTGTCATATTCATCAAACAGCTGTGGAAGGTCTTCTTCACGCAGTGCATATTCCTCTTCTGGCTGCGCCACCACCGGCTCCACGGAAATCTGTTGAAATCCCAAATCTGCCAAATGCAGCACATCCTCAGAGAAATCCAGGTTATTATGGGTAAATGTCCCCCGCACGTAATATCTGTCCTGGTTTCTGCTCTTTGCAAGTTTCTGGAACTTGGGGACAATCAACTCATAACTGCCCGCTCCCTTGCGAAACGGCCGCATTCTGTCATTCACTTCTTTCCTTCCGTCAATGCTCAGAACGACGTTTGCCATTTCCCGGTTGGCAAATTCCATAACTTCATCATTTAACAATACGCCGTTGGTGGTGAGCGTAAAACGGAACTTCTTATCGTGAAGCTTCTCCTGCTCTCTGCCGTATGATACAAGCTGTTTTACAACATCGAAATTCATAAGCGGCTCGCCGCCAAAGAAATCTACTTCCAAGTTCCGGCGTTTCCCTGAGTTGGCAATCAGGAAATCCAATGCGGCTTTACCCACCTCAAAGGACATCAGCGCCCTTCTCCCATGGTATTCCCCTTCTTCTGCAAAACAGTAACGGCAGGCAAGGTTGCAGTCGTGGGCAATATGCAGACACAATGCTTTTACTACTGTGGGCCTGTCCTTAAACTGCTCCATGTAGTTCTCATACTCGTCCACGGAAAACAGCTCATTCCTTGCCGCAAGCCCGCAGACCTCCTCGTAGCTCTCTATTATCTCTGCTTCTGGATATGTCCCTTTCAGGCTGCTTATAATCCCTTCTTTGGTATTAGATTCAAACAGTGAAATCACGTCATAGGTGACGTCGTCCACTACATGCACCGCACCGCTGTTCACGTCCAAAACAAGGTTATAGCCGTTGTTCTTATACTGGTGAACCACGTTGATTCCTCTCTTTCTATTTTCAGTTTATATCAGTCCAAGGCATAACATTCCCACTCTGATATAACGCACAAATGACCGCTCGTCTTGCGAACGGTCCTTGTAATGATATAAATTATTGTCAGGAATTACTTATTCTCACAGCTCTGATTGCCGACGGTACAGCTTGTCTTGCATGCAGACTGGCAAGATGTCTGGCACTCGCCGCAGCCGCCTTTCTTAACAGTGCTCTGTAACTTTCTTGTATTTAATGTCTTTACGTGTTTCATGATTGTTCTTCCTTTCTTATATTTTGCGATTAGAATCAGTATACCATACTTCTTCCCATATGCAAAGTATTTTTTATTTTTCCAGATTCAGCCAACCGTAAAAAATATTACTGCCTACCGGTTTGATTATCTACCTTACAGACTAATATCCAATTCCACGGGGCAATGATCCGAACCCAGTACATCCGTATGGATTTTGGCGTCCTCCAGCTTGTCCTGCAAATCCGCAGACACCACAAAATAATCAATCCGCCATCCGGCATTTTTCTCCCTCGCTTTAAAGCGGTAAGACCACCAGGAATAAATTTGCTCCGCATCCGGGTAAAAATAACGGAATGTGTCGATATACCCATGACTGAGTATCGCAGAAAATTTCTCGCGCTCCTCGTCCGTAAATCCCGCATTCTTGCGGTTGGTCTTCGGATTTTTCAAATCAATTTCCTGGTGCGCCACATTGAGGTCCCCACAGAAGATCACCGGTTTTTTTGCTTTCAACCCGTCTAAATAATTTAAAAACGCTTCCTCCCACTCCATACGATAAGGAAGCCTGGCAAGCTCATTCTGGGAATTCGGCGTATAGCAAGTCACCAGGTAATATCCTTCATATTCCAGTGTAATCACACGTCCCTCCTGATCATGTTCTTCCACACCGATTCCGTCAGCCACTGACAAAGGTTCATGCTTCGTAAAAATTGCCGTACCGGAATAGCCTTTTTTCTGGGCATAATTCCAGTAATCATAATATCCTTTGGGCAAATCCAGAGATATCTGTCCCTCCTGAAGCTTTGTCTCCTGTATGCAGAAGAAATCTGCATCCGCTTCACGAAAAAAATCAAGGAAGCCTTTTTGCACGCAGGCGCGCAGGCCGTTTACATTCCATGAGATTAATTTCATTCTATAAGTACTCCTTTCACTTTCTGGTTTTATTTAGGCATTTGCGAAACGCCAGAACCCGCATAAATACGGGATTCTTTTTGTCACAAAATAAAACAACTCCTCACTGGTTTGTGGTAAAATTGAGATGCCGAGTAACAATCAACCATATCCACCAGTAAAGGAGTTGTACCTACATGATAACATACAAACAGCTCTCTTTGGCAGATATTTTTACCGATTGCCAAAATAAATTTGATAATGATAAATATCAGTTCCTTGCACTTCTCGAAAATACCATCAACTTAGATGAAATTGTCCCAGTGTCCTTTATTTCTCATTTCCATGCTGCCACTGGCAGGCCCCGTAAGCATCTGCTTTATCCGATGCTCAGGGCTCTGTTATTACAGCTCATCTTCTCAATCCCAACAACATCCCTGCTGATCGTATTCCTGAAATACTCCCAGGAACTGCGGGACTTCTGC
>Ga0137308_100930_pt1 | contig 36268 bp, 37 predicted proteins | sample Inofrocosms_June_FD_97181 | JGI IMG/M metagenome (GOLD analysis project Ga0137308, IMG submission 97181) | Mouse cecal microbial communities from Vienna, Austria - N-Acetylneuraminic and N-Acetylglucosamine D2O microcosms_June | ecosystem: Host-associated > Mammals > Digestive system > Large...
ATTGCGCCACACGGCTGAACGGTTTGCAAAAAGGAGATTCTATGGACGATAAATACAACTGTCATTATGACGATAATGATACATCCACAAATAATTACCGCGGAACTTACCACTATGAACCGAATTTCGAAGAACAAAAACCAGAGCCGCCGAATACTTTTGCCACGGCGTCCCTGGTTCTTGGCATCCTTTCTCTGGTACTGTGCTGCTGCTGTTACGTCAGCATTCCTCTCGGCGGCCTGGGCATCCTCTTTGCTATTCTTTCAAAAACAGGAAAAGCCATGCAGGGGCGGGCGAAAACGGGCCTCAGCCTTTCCATCGTCGGTTTATGCCTCACCCTTTTCCTGACAATCGCCATGATTGCATCCACCATATCCAATGGAGAATTCCAGCGGCAGTATCAGTATTACCAGGAGTATTTCGAAAACACCCTGTAAACTGCCGCAACAGTTTTATCTGAACCGTGATAAACCCTCTACTCTATCATGGGGTAATGCCAAATGAGCATTGCCCCATTTTTTATCAAAAAATTCAGAATCAGAAGAATTAGTCCTGTTGTTACATACCATTTACGGTAACGCATTCCGATTTTGTATTTTCCTCTGCTCAAATATTCCACACTGTTGGAAACCATAAACCACCCATAAAGCACCGCACCGTAAAGCACCAATGGATGATAATACAAAGATTGCAGGATATCTCCATGCAAAAGCAGCCGCAGCGCCCTGGTTCCCCCGCACCCGGGGCAGTATAGACCTGTAACGCTGTGAAAGATACAGGGCAGCGCCAAGCGCCCCAAATCCACTCCCGGCACCTTTGAGAGCAGCAGGCATACCGCCGCAATCCCAGGCAGCAGCCATCCTATAATATAGAGGCTCCGCCTTTCTTTTTCTGCATACTTCATAAAAATTCTCCCTTACGTATTAACAGTTCAATTTTCAAATTGCGGTTTGACTTTCCGCAGTTGCTTTTTCCCCTCTGGCTATGCTATACTTATCTGCATGAGAAATCTTAAATTTATCCTGAAAGACAAGGTGTATATCATGAAAAAATCTTCTTCTGAATTAAAATACATGGCAAAGGAACGGCTGCTTGGGCACTATGGCCTGTTTATTGGCGCCGGATTGCTTATCGGCGGTATTTCTGTTGTAGTTTCCCTTGCGCTGAATATGGTTTTTCCTCTGAATAACACAGTTTCCATGACACTGTATTTCATCTCTTCCCTGATTGTAGGACTGCTGTCCAGCCTTCTCATCATGGGATATCTGAAAATGTTCCTGAATTTCAGCCGTGGACAGGAAACGCATCTGGGAACTCTGGGCTTCGCTTTTTCCAACCAGCCTGACCGTGTAATCCTGCTGATGCTTCTGATGGCCCTGCTGATGCTTTTATGTGTTCTTCCGGGGATTCTTCTCATACTGGCAGCGAACTTTATGCATGTAATAGCCATGTCCGCGCTTGGTATTTTTGTCCTTCTGACCGGCTGCGTTATTGCCATTATTCTGGCTCTGAACTATGCACTGGCTATGCTTTTATATCTTGATGCGCCGGAAAAAGGCGTGATACAGCTGATGCGCGAAAGCCGACAGCTGATGAAAGGAAACCGGGTGCGCTTTTTCTATCTTCAGATTAGCTTTTTCGGCCTGATTCTCCTCTCTCTGCTCACATGCTATATCGGCATGCTCTGGCTGATACCATACATGCAGATGACGTCCGTCTTGTTCTACAGAAACGTGCTGCAGGAAATTTAAATTTCCTGCAGCACGTTTCTTTTACGAAAACAAAATATCCATCATCTTATGCCCTTCGGCAACATAATTCCCGCTCGCTTTTGCTTCTCTCTCATTATATTTCCATGTGTTTTTCTGTATCTTCCGGCTGTCATAGAGAATATACGGCACCGGATCGCTTGTATGTGTCCTCGCCCGGATCGGCGTGGGATGATCGGGAAGTATCAGAAGACGGTAATCTTCTCCCGACGCGTCAAGCCCTTCCTTTACCGGACGGATTACCCGGCTGTCCAGGTTTTCAATCGCCTTTATTTTTCGCTCAATACTTCCCTGGTGTCCCATTTCATCCGGAGCTTCTACGTGAATATATGCAAAATCATATCCCTGCTTTACAAGTGCGTCCACCGCCGCCTGCGCTTTCCCCTCATAATTCGTATCCAGACCGCCGTTTGCGCCCTCTACTTCAATATTTGCCATTCCTGCGCCTACGGCAATTCCTTTGAGCAAATCCACTGCTGAAATCATAACGCCTTTTTTATGATTCTTCTCCTCAAAGGAGGTTAAAATCGGCTTTGTGCCCGGTCCCCAAAACCAAATGCTGTTCGCCGGGTTCTTCCCCTGTGCTTTCCGCTCACGGTTAATCGGATGGTTTGCCAGGATTTCATAGCTTCTTTTCTGCATCTCACGCAAAACCCCATCCATAGGAAGATACTGCCCGATTGTCTGGCCCAGTACGTCATGCGGAGGGGTAAGTTCCGCTACCTGCCCTCTGTCCCATATCAGACAGTGACGGTAACTTGTTCCTGTGTAGAACTTGTAAGTCTCATTTTCCAGCTCCTTTTTCACCGCCTCCAGAAGCACTGACGCTTCCTCTGTGCTGATTTCCCCGGAACTGTGATCTATAATCGTCTTTTCCTCATACGGCTCTTCTTCCGAAAGGGTAACGATGTTACACCGGATTGCTACGTCGGTATCTTTCATCGGTACGCCGATGCTTAATGCTTCCAGAGGAGAACGTCCCGTATAATACTTTTTCGGGTCATATCCCATCACAGACAGGTTTGCCGTATCGCTCCCCGGCTTCATCCCCTCCGGAATCGTATGTACCAGCCCAATCTCAGACATTTCTGCCAAAACATCCATCGCCGGGGTCACTGCCGCTTCCAAAGGCGTCCTGCCCCCCAGGCTTTCGATGGGTTCATCTGCCATGCCATCGCCCAGCACTACTACATATTTCATATCTATCTGCCTCCATCCCTGCTGCTTATCTCACACGGATCCTGTTAATAACTTCTCCGTACTGTTCTGCCTTCTCTTTGTATGCCGCTTCTGACATCACATCTGTGATAAATCCAAACTCGCCCTCCTGCTCAGGCAGCACAATAGGCTGAACCATGCCAAATATTGTCCTTACTTTTTCTAAATCCGTCTCCGGATTTCCCTTTACGCGTACAAAAAATTTCTTCGCAGAACTGCTGATATCCGCAAGTTCCAGTTTCTCAGGACTCCAGAAGGACATAATATTTTTATTCAAATGCCTTGCCTCATCCACGATATCGGCTGCTACTGCGCTGGCTGTCGGCAATTTTCCCGCGCCGCTTCCATAGAACATTGCATCTCCCAGCACATTCCCATGAACAAAAATTGCATTGAAAACTCCGTTTACGCTGTACAGGGGATCATCTACGCCCACGATTTCCGGCGCTACCATCGCATAGATGTTACCGTCAACTTTCCGGCTGTATGCCAGCAGTTTTACAGTCTTTCCCATTGCTTTCACATATTTGATGTCTGCCGCTGTTATTCCCGTGATGCCTTCTGTATAAATATCTTCGAAACTTACCTGGCGTCCAAATGCCAGGGAGGACAGGATCGCGATTTTCCGGCACGCATCATAACCTTCCACATCGGCCTCCGGATTTCTCTCTGCATATCCTTTATCCTGGGCTTCTTTCAATACATCTGCAAAATCAGACCCCTTTTCAAACATCTCCGTCAGAATATAGTTTGTGGTGCCGTTCAGGATTCCTGTAATCTCGTCAATCTCGTCCGCGGTGAGGGATGAATTCAGCGGCCGGATAATCGGAATACCACCGCCGCAGCTCGCCTCAAACAGATAGTTGCTGTTATTCTCGCGGGCAATCTGGAGAAGCTCTGCGCCATGCCTTGCCACGAGTTCTTTATTTGACGTGCACACGCTCTTTCCTGCCAGCAGCGCTTTCTTCGTAAAAGTATACGCCGGCTCTACGCCGCCCATTACTTCTGCAATAATCCGGATTTCCGGATCATTTAAAATAATATCAAAATCATGCACGATTTTCTCCTGCACCGGATCACCCGGGAAATCCCGAAGGTCAAGCACATATTTGATGTTGATTTCCTCGCCTGCCTTTTTGTTGATGCTGCTGCTATTGGTGTTGATAACCTCCACAACTCCGCTTCCTACTGTACCATATCCTAACACTGCTACCTGTATCATCTCTAATCTTTCCTTTCTTTCGGCCCCTTCATTCCCTGGCCAGTATTTTTAAATACATAACGCCTTCTTTTCCTTCAATTTCCTTAATCATATCCGAACTGTCCCCTGTCGTGGGCAGGATGTCCACCGTCAGAGTCAGAGAAGCCACCCCGTTAATCGGGATACTCTGATGAATTGTCAGAATGTTGGCGTTATAATCCGCAACCACATGTAAAACATCTGAAAGCAGCCCCGGCTCATCATTCATCTGAATCACGAAGGTAATACTTTTCCCTCTCGCATTATCATGAAACGGGAAAATGTCATTCTTGTACTTATAAAATGAACTTCTGCTGATACCCGCCTGCTCTGTTGCCTCTTGCACCGTAACAGCCTTCTCAGATTCCAGAAGCCTTTTCGCCTCCACTACTTTCTGCAATACTTCTGGGACAGCCTTCTGCTTAACCACAAAGTATTCGCTTTTTTTCAACATAGTACCTCCCATTTGTTCGCTCTTGGAATACATCTGTTTTCACAACAAAGATATTAACACATTTAGAAAAATGGTGCAACCGTTTTTCTCCACGAAAATTTCAGTCGGAAACTGTCTCTTTTTCTGCCTGTTCTTCTTGTTTCCCTGCCTCCAGCGCAGACACCGGCTCTGCCTTTACAGATATTTCCCGAGTGAGCACAGGCTCTTCCAGAAGCCCTTTTTCCAAAAGCTTCTTCTCGGCTTTCAAATGTGCTTTATATTTTTTTTCTATCTCGCGCGCCGTCCCGGCTCCTGTCGTAAAACGGCTTTCCATACTGCCATTATGGCTCCCTGCCAGAGCGGAAGCTATCATTCCCACCAGCACGATTCCAAGCGCTACCCAGACGATTAACCGCATGCTTTCACTGCCGACTCTTATAATCGCGCTTCCCACCACAAGAACGGCTGCCAACGCATATGCACCGTTTGATATCAACGCATATCTTTTAAAAAGCCTGTTATCCCTGTCTGCTTTCTCTTCATATTCCCCGGAACTTCCCTGTTTTCTCCTCTCCGCAGATACTGACTCTTTCATCTTTTTAAACATATGACCCTCCAAGGCAAGTAAGCTTTTGGCAAGCTGCATTTTGCCGCTTTTTCTACTTATTTTAATATACTGCCTTGAATCTGTCAAATATCATGTCATCTGTTTTGCCTTCGCCGGCTTTTTCACGCTTTCTGTTATCTTCTTATGTGTTGCTTAATATTTTATTAATATTGTGTAATATAATTGACATATTTTGTCGAATCCTCTACAATAAGAGCGTACAGACATCAAACAGAAATGGAGGAATACTACATGAAAAATTATAAAAAACTTTTCATACTTACATGCGCCAGCCTGCTCTGCACAGCTATGCTCAATGGCTGTAAAGCCGCCCCGGAAAATGAAACTTCAGCCGGTACCCAGGCCGAGAGCCAGATTCAGCCTGCTACTGAAAAGCTGACAGAAACACAGGCAGTAACAGAAACCCAGAAACAGACGGAAACCATAAAACAAACGGAAACATCTACGGAAGCGCCGGACACAGAGCCTGGTTCCGACAGCGCTTCTGATGAGAAAGACCGCTATTTTTACGACGAGGCCGGAAACCGTATCCATGTTTCTCTGAATTCCGACGAAGAATGGGCAGACGAGAACGGAAAAACCTATACTTTTCTTGAACACGACATACTTGATAATGAAGGAACCCTGTACTACTATGATCCGCCGGAAGCCCGCAGCTCCACTGGAGTAAACGGCACAGATACCGGAGAGGCCGTAGACCTTTACCTCAGCGACGGTTCTTTCGTCCGTTTGACAAAAGATTCCAACGGGAACTGGGCAGACGGCAACGGCGTCACCTATACCTTAGGCGATGATGGCGCTACCGATTCAAATGGAAATTTCCATCCCTGGTAAGACGCTATTTACCATGTTAGAAATTATAAATCCGGGAACCGCTTTCTGGCGGAACCCGGATTCTTTTTATAATTGCCAAACCGGGATTTAAAAGCATCCCGACATGACCGACAGCCACAAATAAGTATAGACTTTTTAAGAAAAATGATATAGTATTAAAATATCATTCGTTCAGGAAACGATGACTTCCTATAAACTTAATCAGCAGCTCAAACAGAGCAGACATGAGGTATGAAAAGTGGAAAAGAAACGTAAATCTTTTTATTTTCTGCTAACAGTTTCTACATTGGCAATTGTCTGTTTCGTCACATTTTTTTATACTAAACAGCTAAATCAGACAATTTCGGATAATATTATCCATTCAATCAGTGAAATTGCTGAACATGATAAAACTGCTATCCAGACATACATTGAAACCTGCTGGGAGAATTTAGCTAAAATCCATCAGCGTTTTTTTTACTATAACTGCAAAACCCCACAGGATATTGAGACAGGTCTAAATCTGGAATGCGCTTCCAGCGGATTTTCACATATCTATCTTATCGCAGAGGACGGCGCCGTTTATACGGATAAGTATGCCTCCTGTATTCCCGGTGACCACGCCGCAAACGGAGCGCAGGATTTCCTTTCGTATTTTCTAAATGACACGGAAAAGGTTGTCGCACGGTTCGAAGGCAACATTCAGAATACGGACGGTGAAAAAGAAAACATCCTGTACGGCATCCGTTTGAAAGACTCCAAAATCGGCGGAAAGAAAATGTCAGCTTTGATTGGAATCAGCGACATCTCATCTATCCGTGATAATATGGTTATTGACAGTTTTATCAAGAATGGTGAAGCCCGCGGGCACAGCGCCCTTATTGATATGAACGGCGACTATATCGTAAATATTAACAAGGAAATTTACCTGAATAAGAGGAATAACCTATTTAAACATTTATCGGAATCCCGGGATTCTGAGTTTTCAAATGAGGAAGTCCGGCAGCGGCTTAAAAACCTGGAAACTTTCGGATTTTATCATGCGCATGACGGTGAAAAATATAGGGAATTATTTTATTTCATGCCATTTGGGAATGAAATAAATCTGTATTTTACTATGTCTGTAAACGAAGAAGTTTTCATGGAGCAGACCAGGGCATTTGTTACTATGAGCATGGTTATGCTGGCAATCTGCATCGCGACTGTAATCGGCATGCTGCTGGTCATGATGAGACATCAGCTGAAAACCATAAGGGCATCGGAAAAAGCAAAATCCCAAAAGGAATTCCTTTCTAACATGAGCCATGAAATACGTACCCCTCTAAACGGTCTAATCGGTATGAATCACCTGCTCCTGGCAAATATCGACGATGACACCCGGAAGCCGCAGATTAAAGAATGGCTGAGAAAATCTCACAGCACGGCAAATTACCTTTTGTCCCTGGTAAACGATGTTCTGGATATGTCCAAACTTCAGGCCGGCAAAGTTGATATTATAAACGAACCACTCTCTCTGCCTGTACTGATTGATGAAATTTCTTCCATGCAGGCAGATAATATTAAAAACCGCGGTGTGGAATTTATTGTCGAAAAAAAACTGACAGAACCTTACATTGAGGGTGATGCCACCCGTATCAAACAGATTCTGATGAACATTATAGGGAATGCCGCTAAGTTTACGCCGAAAGGCAAATATATCCGTTTTTCCGTAACCCAGGAAAAAACAGACGCTATGCATGTGACCACAATTTATCAGTGCGAAGACGCAGGAATCGGCATATCAAAAGAATACATCTCTCAAATTTTTGACCCTTTCAGCCAGGAAAGGAACCGGAATACAAACGGAGTGAAAGGAACCGGGCTTGGAATGGCAATCAGCAAGCTGCTGACAAACGCCATGGGCGGCAACATCACTGTAGAGAGTGAACTTCATGTCGGAAGTACCTTTACCGTCACGATTCCCTCTGTCATTGTAAAAGATATCCCGGAACACCAGAAACAATTTGAGAAAGAAAATACTTCCGAGGACGATACCCTGGCGGCAGATAAAGAAAGTAATCGCCCCGTAAAAGTCCTGGTCGCTGAAGATGTCGAACTAAACGCTGAAATCCTGTTGGAGATTTTGGAAATGGAAGGTTTCGAAACCTCCCTTGCGAAAAACGGCATAGAAGCTGTGGAACTGTTCTCTGCCTCTGCAATAGGTGAATTTGATATTATCCTGATGGATATGCAGATGCCTGTCATGGACGGCTGTACCGCATCCATGGAAATTCGAAAACTGGAACGGGCTGATGCTAAATCCGTCATGATTTATGCATGCACCGCCAACACATTTCAGGAAGACAAAGAGCGCGCCCTGGCAAGCGGTATGAACGATTTCCTAACAAAACCTATTGATATAGATATCCTTTTGAAAAAAATAGAGAATACAGCAAAGCAATTATGAAACTCAAAAAACGCGAAAAGACCGCTGCCCATTCCAGCGGCCTTTTCATATATTCCAATCATATCCTATTGACCGCCGCCCCGTTTCTCTCAGGAATGCGCTATACCCGCGGCAATCATCCGGGCAATCTCTTCGGCAGATTCCTGTTTTCCTTTCTCCTGCCACATAAGGAACACATTGAGCAGCGCGCCTCCGTAAAAATATAACTCGTAATCCGGAATTTTATAATGCGGCAGAATCCGATTCATCATATATTCGTTCATGGCGTCAATAACAATATAATACAGCTTCGCATGAACCAGTTTCAGAATAAATCCGGCATACTGGTCAAAGTATTTCAATGCATGTATAATACTTTCCACGTCATGGAACTTCCCGTACTTCCCTTTCCCGGAAATACATTCTCTCACATATCCGGCAACAATCTCATGGAAAAAATCTGCCAGCGCATCCTCTTTGCTTTCATAATAATGATAAAAAGTCATCCTGGACACGCCTGCCTTTTTTACGATATCCGAAATCTTTATTGCACTGTACGCCTTTTTGTCCATAAGGGCAAACACGGCCTCACCTATGCACATTCTGGTAAATCTTGTCCTTTTATTATAATTCTTTGAAAATAAATTTGGCATCAGCGCGTTCCTCCGAAGGATATTCTGCTGTATATCATAACATACCTGCCGCCCTTATGGAAGCAGCCCATTGATAACCTCTGCCACAGTTTCTATCCTGTCTGATTTATATGCGTCTGCGCCGCAGAAGATTAATCCGTTTTCTGTATCTCCCTTCACCGCACGGATGAGCGATTCGGTAATACAGTAAGGAATCGCCGCCGGATTACACTTTTTCAGGCAGCGGCGGCACTTTTTCGGGGGGATATTTCCACCATGCATAACGTGCTCTGTAAATCGGTTCCTGACTGCTCTTCCCGGCATTCCGACAGGGCTTTTTACCAGGATGATATCTTCCTTCTTTGCATCTATATAGGCTTTTTTGTACGCCTCTGCGGCGTCGCATTCTTTCGTCACAACGAATTTACTGGCCGCCTGGACGGCGTCTGCCCCCAGGGCAAATGCCTGGCTGGACAGTTCCCTGCTGCTGATTCCCCCTCCCAGGACTACCGGTATTTTCTTCTTAAACTGTTCTTCATACTGACGGATCTTTTCTATCATTCTTCTGATTTCAGCTTTATAGCTGTCTCCGTTAAGTCCCTCCAGCTGTTCTTTGGTAAATCCCAGATGCCCTCCTGCCTTTGGCCCTTCTATTACAATAAAGTCAGGTACACGGCTGTATTTTTTTGCCCAATACTGAAGAATCACCCTGGCCGATTTCTCCGTTGAGACAATGGGCGCAAGCTTGATGGGATGACGCCCTGTAAGAGCCGAAAGCTCTGCCGGAAGCCCTGCTCCCGATACGATAAAGTCCGCGCCAAGCTTTACTGCCTGTATGACATACTCTTTATAATGGCGCATCGCAGCCATAATATTAAATCCGAGAACGCCTCCGGGCGCAGCAGCGCGCGCTTTTTTTAATTCCTTTCCCATAGCCCGCAGGTTTGCCTGAAGGGGATTCTCGTCAAAATCCTCTTCCCTAAAGCCAATCTGCGCCGCAGAAATCGTGCCCGCGCCGCCTTCTTTTGCTACCGCCCCGGCAAGCCCTGATAAACTAACGCCGATTCCCATCCCGCCCTGGAAAATTGGTTTTTTCAAAATCAAATCGCCTATTTTTAAAGGTTCCATTTTCCTTCTCCCATACATTCTACATCCTGCGAAACCGTCCATACCTCTGACTGCACAGTTCCTCCCCGTCCATCGCGCCATAACTGTCCAGGAATTCCCGGATTTTCAATTCTATCTGGCCGGTCACTTCCTCCAGGTTTTCTCTGGAAAAATCCTCCGGCTCTGCAAAGACATGCTCTACGATTCCCGCTTCCAGAAGGTGGCGGGCTGTCAGCTTCATTACCTCTGCCGCCTGCTGCGCCCTCTTACTATCTTTCCATAAAATACTTGCAAAACCTTCAGGAGACAAAATAGAATATACAGAATTTTCTAACATCCATACTTCATTAGCCACGGCAAGCGCCAAAGCGCCGCCGCTTCCGCCTTCTCCGATAACAATCGAAAGGATTGGCACTTTCAGCCCCGACATCTCATAAATATTTCTGGCAATAGCCTCTCCCTGTCCGCGCTGCTCGGCTTCCAGCCCGCAGAATGCCCCTGGTGTGTCGATTAGGCAGATAACCGGCCTTCCGAATTTCTCTGCCTGCTTCATCAGGCGCAGGGCTTTCCGATATCCTTCCGGCGAGCACATTCCGAAATTGCGTGCTACATTGTCCTTTGTATTTTTTCCCTTTTCCTGGGCAATGACCGTCACCGGAATTCCATGAAAATATGCAAGCCCCGCCATAACTGCTTTATCATCCGCAAAACATCTGTCTCCATGAAATTCATAAAATCCGTCAAACAGCCTGTCAATATAATCGCTTCCTGCCGGCCTGTCTTTATCTCTTGAAAGCAGCACACATTCCCAGGCGTCATCCCCCTGCCGGCATGCTTTTTTCGCCGCGCGGCCAGGCGTGCTTTTATCTGCTGCCGCCAGACATGAAGAACGCTCCTCTTTTCTATGCATCCGTAAAATGCTGCCAAGTACATCCCTTAGCTCATCCCGCTCTACAATCCTGTCTATAAATCCATGTTCCAGAAGGAATTCTGACCTCTGGAACCCTTTCGGCAGTTTCTGCCTTATCGTCTGTTCAATAACCCTGGGGCCTGCAAAGCCAATCAGCGCCCCCGGCTCTGCCAAAATGATATCACCCTGCATAGCAAAGCTGGCAGTAACGCCTCCCGCAGTAGGGTCTGTCAATACGGTGACATACAAGAGCCCCGCATCACTATGCCGTTTCAGCGCTGCCGATGTTTTTGCCATCTGCATCAGAGAATGGATGCCCTCCTGCATTCTGGCGCCTCCGGAACACGCGAAAATGATAATTGGAAGCCTTTCTTTTTCAGCTCTTTCTACAGCTCTCGTAATTTTCTCACCTACGGCGCTCCCCATGCTGGCCATAAGAAACCTGCTGTCCATGACGCAGAGCGCCGTTTCCGTGCCGCCAATCCGGCATTTTCCGGTTACTACCGCCTCTTTCAGCCTGGTTTTCAGCCTTGCAGCCGCAAGTTTTTCTTCGTATCCCTGAAATTCCATTGGATTTCCGCCTGCAAACTCCCTGTCCCATTCCGTGAAGCTGCCTTCATCTGCCACGCGCTTAATACGCTCATAAGCTTTTACCTTGAAATATCCTCTGCACTTTGGGCACACGTAATAGTCTCTGCGCACATCCTCCGCCACAATGACCGCGCCGCACTTTTTGCATTTACAAAGCAGCCCTTCCGGCACCTCCGGTTTTTTTCCTCTCGCAGTAAAAAATCTCTTATTTGTTTTCTTAAATACATGATCCAGATCCATTCCCATCACCTCTGCATATTTTCAAGAAATCCGATATCCACATTGCCTGCCAGAAATTCCGGATGATTTAAGATACCGTACTGATAGTCAATATTTGTATCTACACCCTCTATAATCATTTCCCCCAGCGCACTCTGTATTTTTCGGATAGCTTCTTTCCTGCTCTTTGCCCACACACTGATTTTTCCAATCATGGAATCATAAAAAGGCGGAATTGCATAACCGCTATAAATAGCAGAATCAACCCGCACCCCTTTTCCAGCCGGAAGATGAAGCCCCGTAACCGTCCCCGGACATGGACGAAAACCTTCTTCCGGTTTCTCCGCATTAATCCGGACTTCGATGGAATGCCCTGCAATCTTCACTTCCTCCTGCGTATAGGACAGCTTTGCTCCCGCTGCAATCCGTATCTGTTCCTTTATCAAATCAATCCCTGTAATCCATTCCGTAACCGGATGCTCCACCTGGATACGGGTATTCATTTCCATAAAATAAAATCTTCCGTCTCTCTCTAAAAGAAACTCAATCGTTCCGGCGCCTACATAGCCTGCCGCCTTTGCCGCCCGGACGGCTGTTTCTCCCATTTCTCTGCGGAGCTTCTCTGACAATGCGCCGCAGGGCGCCTCTTCAATCATCTTCTGATGATTTCTCTGGATAGAACAGTCCCGTTCTCCCAGATGAATCACATTTCCGTGGCTGTCCGCCAGAATCTGAACCTCGATATGCCGCGGACGTGTGAGATAATGCTCCACATACATGGCTGTATCTCCAAAAGCGTTCTTTGCTTCGGTTTGGGCAACATAGAAACTTGCTTCAAATTCGGCCTCATCCGCAGCCATCCGCATTCCCTTTCCGCCGCCGCCAAGCACTGCTTTAATCATCACCGGATATCCTGCTTCCCTGGCTGCTTCCAGCCCGGCTTCCGCATCATAAACCGCACTGTCACTTCCGGGAATCACCGGTACATGGGCGCCCTTCATTGTCATGCGTGCTTCCTGCTTATTTCCCAGCCTGGAGATAATCCCGGAAGGCGGTCCGATAAATACGATATTACACTTTTCACACAGCTCTGCAAATCTGCTGTTTTCCGACAAAAGCCCATAGCCCGGGTGAATCGCATCTGCACCCGATACCACAGTCGCGCTGATAATTTTCTCCATAGCCAGATAGCTGTCTGCAAGCGCCGCCGGGCCAATGCATATCGCCTCGTCCGCAAGCTTCGCGTGAAGCGCCTCCCTATCTGCCTCAGAGTATACTGCAACGGTTTCAATCCCCATCTCCCGGCATGCCCGGATGACGCGCACCGCAATCTCCCCCCGGTTTGCAACAAGAACTTTCCTAATCATGCCCATTCTCTCCTAATTCACCATAAATGTCAGCTCTGCCTGTACGACAACCTTTCCGTCTACACTGGCTGATGCCTCGCCTATTCCCACCGGGCCTTTTTTCTTAATAATTCTCGTTTCCAGGCGCAGCTTATCTCCCGGAACGACTTTCCCTTTAAATTTACATTTATTAATTGCGCCAAAGTATGCCGTTTTCCCTTTATTTTCCGGCAGGGACAGAATCGCTACTGCTCCCGTCTGTGCCAGGGCTTCTACTGTAAGCACTCCCGGCATAACAGGTTCCTGCGGAAAATGCCCGGCAAAGAAATCTTCCCGGTATGTTACGCATTTATACCCCACTGCATACTCCCCCGGTTCATAATCTTCAATAGCATCCAGCAAAAGAAACGGATGTCTATGGGGAATGATTTCTTTTATCTGATTAATATCCAAATGTTTCATCGCTTCCTCCTGTTCCCCCGGACACAGGCGTGATGACAAATAATGTCTGTCCGTACTCCACGGCGTCTCCATTCTTCACCGGAATTTTCTCTACCACTCCGTCACATTCACATTCAATTTCATTCATCAGTTTCATAGCTTCTACAATTCCCAGTGTCTGTCCTTTCCTGACTGTGTCGCCTACAGATACGAAAGGCGGTGCATCTTCTGCCGGAGCCGCATAAAAAATTCCTACCAGCGGGGATTTGACCTGCCTTCCCTCCGCAGCGGCTGTTTCGGCAGCATCCTCCAAACCCTCTTCCTTTCCTGATGTCAGTATCGCCGGAGCCGTTACCTGCGCCTTTTCCCGGCTTTTTTTCATTCTGATTTTCGTTCCGCCCTCTTCATAGCAGAAACTGTCTACTTTTGATTTTGAAACACATTCTACCAGCTTTAAAAGATTTTCAAATTCCATCAGCCAAACCTTTCTTTAATCCTTATATTCTTTTAACAAAAGCGATGCGTTGTGCCCGCCGAACCCCAGGGAATTCGTAAGCACGCAGCTCAGTTTCTTTTCCACCGGGGCGCCAATTGCATAATTCAGGCTGCACTCCTCATCTGTGGCTTCTGTTCCCATCGTCTGATGGATATACCCCTCCTCTATAGACTTCACGCACACGATAAACTCTACGCCGCCTGCCGCTCCCAGCAGATGTCCTATCATAGATTTCGTAGAATTTATAACTACCCGCCCTGCCGCTTCTCCCAATGCCTTTCTGATGGCTCTTGTCTCAAATAAGTCATTATGGTGCGTGCCTGTTCCATGAGCATTGATATAATCTACCTGCGATGGCAGAACGCCCCCCTCCTGCATGGCAAGCTCCATGGCTTTTGCCGCGCCGCTTCCATCCTCACAGGGTGAAGTCACATGAAATGCATCTCCCGCAGCGCCATAACCGGCGATTTCCGCATAGATATGCGCCCCCCGCCTTTTCGCGTGCTCCAGCTCTTCTAACACGACAACTCCCGCGCCTTCTCCCAGTACAAAGCCTTTCCTGTCCTTGTCAAAAGGAATAGACGCCCTAAGGGGATTCGTCTCTGTAGAAAGTGCAGTAAGCGCCTGAAATCCGGCCACCCCCGTAGGGTCGATACAGCTCTCCGCGCCGCCCGCAAACATAATATCCGCATCGTCATATTGGATTGCCCGCAGAGCGTCCCCGATACAGTTCGTCCCTGACGCACAGGCTGTTACTACATTTGTACACTTCCCTCGCAGTCCCAGCTGGATAGAAATATTTCCCGCCGCCATATTAGAAATCATAAGCGGAACCATCAGAGGATTCACCCGGTTCACCTTGCCATTCAGGATTTTCTCATATTCTTTTTCAATCGTATGCAGGCTTCCGATTCCGGAACCAACGATGACGCCTGCGCGGAAAGGGTCTTCCTTTGCCATATCCAGCCCGGAATCTTCCAACGCCTCCTTTGCAGCCGCTACCCCATACTGGGAAAATAGCTCCATACGCCTTGCAGCTTTAAAGTCCATCCTGTCGGCTCCTTTAAAGCCCTTTACCTCAGCCGCAAGCTTCACTTTATAATCCGTAGTATCAAACCTGGTAATTTCTCCAATGCCAACCTTTTTCTCCCGGATACTTTTCCAGAACTCCGGCACAGTATTACCGATAGGGGTCACTGCCCCCATTCCCGTCACAACAACTCTTCTTTTCATACTTTCCTCACTTCCGGCACATTTTCTGTTACTGTTTGCGCAGCTCATTCATTTCCTGCGCAAGCCAAGTGTCACATCACCATTCCGCCGTCTACATGGATGACCTGCCCGGTAATGTATTCTGCATCGTCTGAAGCAAGGAACCCCACTGCTTTCGCCACATGCTCCGGGCTTCCAAACCTGCCAAGCGGAATCTGCCCAATCACCGTTTCCCTTACTCTCTCACTCAGTTTCTTTGTCATATCCGTTTCAATAAATCCCGGAGCGACCGCGTTCACCGTGATGCCGCGTCCTGCCAATTCCCTGGCCGCTGTTTTCGTCATGCCGATAACCCCTGCCTTGGAAGCCGCATAATTCACCTGCCCTGCGTTTCCCGTGACTCCTACCACCGAAGCTATATTAATAATCCGGCCGCTTCTCTGCTTTAACATCTGCCGGGATACAAACCGCATTGTATAGAAAGTTCCTTTCAGGTTTGTATCAATCACGGCGGAAAAATCTTCTTCCGTCATTTTCATCAAAAGGTTATCCCTTGTAATCCCCGCATTATTCACCAGAATATCAACTGCCCCGTATTTCTCTGCTACCCGGCGTATAAACTCCTCACATGCGCTGTAACCAGACACATCACATCCATAGCTTTCCGCTGCGCCGCCTTTATCCTTTATTTCCTTTACTACAGCTTCTGCCGCTTCCTTAGCCCCATGATAATTCACAATCACATCGGCTCCTCTCTCTGCCAGCTCCAAGGCAATTGCCTTTCCGATTCCCCTGGATGCGCCTGTCACAATTGCTGTTTTTCCATTTAACATAATCTGCACCCAATATTCTCCATGTCATCCCACGTGGAAATGTGATACACGGATACTTCCTTGTTTATTTTTTTCAAAAACCCTGTAAGCGTCCTTCCCGGCCCGATTTCCACAAAGGTATCCACGCCGTCCGCAATCATATACTCCATACTCTGCTGCCACCTCACCGGGGAGGATACCCCTCTAGAAAGCAGCCCGCATATCCTGTCTGCATTCTCTACTTTCTCTGCCGTCACATTCGCCACATAAGGAACCTCCAAAGGATGTACAGAAATTTTCTCTATTTCCTTTTTCAGCTCTTCTCCTGCCGGAACCAGAAGCGGTGAATGAAAAGGGCCGCTGACATTTAAGGGAACTGTTCGTTTCGCCCCTGCTGTTTTCAGCCGCTCTGCCGCCGCCTTAACGCTTTCCTTCTTTCCTGTAATTACAATCTGTCCCGGGCAATTATAGTTTGCTATGGACACGCCTTCCATCTCCCTGAGAATCTTTTCTGCCGCTTCTGTCTCCATCCCCAGTATGGCGCACATGCCCCCTTCTCCTTCGGGAACCGTATTCTGCATAAGAATCCCGCGCTTTCTGGCAAGACGAACAGCATCCAGGCTGTTAAAAGCCCCTGCCGCCGCCACTGCCGCATATTCCCCAAGACTCAATCCTGCCGTTATATCCGGCTTCACGCCCCGCGCCGTCAGCTCCAGCGTCATCGCGAGGCACACTGAAACCATAGCCGGCTGTGTATATTCCGTCTTATTTAATCTTTCATCTTTTCGGAAACATACCTCTTTTAAATGAAAGTCCAGGCAACCCTCCACCTTATCCAGAAAGCTTTTTGCCAAGCTGCCGTTTTCATAAAAATCAGCGCCCATTCCTGCCTGCTGCGCTCCCTGTCCCGGATAAAGAAACGCTATTTTACACATATGCCCCTGCTCCTTTCAGCAAAGCATCTGTTTCTTGCACAAGACTGTCTATCAGCTGCCTGCAGCTTATTTCTTCTTTAACCAGCCCGGCAATCTGCCCGGACATTACGCTTCCATGCTTAATATCCCCCTCCTGAACCGCTTTGCGCAGCGCGCCCAGTGTCAGATATTCCAGTTCCTCAAGAGAAGCGCCCGCACTTTCCATCTCCTGGTACTTTTTTGTCATTTCATTTCTCAGAGTCCGTACCGGATGTCCTGTGCTCCGTCCGGTCACACGGGTGTCAATATCCCTCGCTTTTACAATTCTGTCTTTGTAGTTCTGATGTACCTGACACTCCTCTGTCACAACGAAACGTGTCCCTATCTGTACACCCTTTGCTCCTAGCATAAGCGCCGCCGCAATCCCTCTTCCATCCGCGATTCCGCCCGCCGCTACTACCGGAACAGACACTTCATCCGCTACCTGAGGTACTAAAGCCATCGTCGTGCTTTCTCCAATATGTCCGCCGGACTCACAGCCTTCTGCCACAACTGCATCTGCGCCGCATCGCTGCATCCTCTTCGCCATAGCCACGGAAGCAACTACCGGAATTACCTTGATTCCTTTTTCTTTCCACATATCCATATATTTTTCCGGATTCCCCGCACCGGTAGTTACTGCTGCCACGCCCTCTTGAGCGATTACTTCCGCAACAGCCTCCGCGTGCGGGCTCATAAGCATTACGTTTACCCCAAAAGGATTCGACGTCCGTTTTTTTGTCTCGCGAATCTGCTCCCTGACCCATTCAGCGGGTGCGTTTGCCGCGCCGATGATTCCCAGTCCCCCGGCTTCGGATACAGCCGCCGCCAGATGATACTCCGCCACCCACGCCATTCCTCCCTGGAAAATTGGATATTTGATTCCCAACAGCCTAGTTAATTCTGTCTGCATATCTCTGCCCCGCCTTTACTTATTCCTGATGCTTTTCAATATACTCCATAACATCCGCCACTGTCTGCAGCTCCTCCAAATCCTCAGAAGGGATTTCTATACCGAAGCTTTCCTCCAGCGCCATTACCATTTCAAACAAGTCAAGGGAATCTGCATTCAAATCCTCTTTAAAAGAAGTCTGCACAGTAATCCCTTCTTCCTCTACGCCTAAATTTGCTGCTACAATTGCTCTGATTTCTTCAAACATGTCTTTTCTCCTCTTTATTTTTCTTAATAATCTGCAATATCTTAGCCCTCTGCCCGGGCAATCGCGGTTTCCGGGAAAGTTTACCGCTTACACCGGCAATCTACTTCCATGTAACAATCACTGCTCCCCATGTAAGCCCGCCGCCGAATCCGGCAAGAACAATCCTGTCGCCGGAGCGCAGCTGCCCCCGTTCTTTCATTTCATAAAGCAGAATCGGAATGCTTGCAGACGAGGTATTTCCATACTCCTGCATATTCATGGGGAATTTGGAAACAGGCTCTTCCAGGCGTTTTGCCGCGGCCTCCACAATCCTTTTATTTGCCTGATGAAGAATGTAATATTTAATATCGCCTTTCTTCATCCGGTTTTCGGAAAGAACGTTTTCAATAACCTGCGGCACTTTTCTTACCGCAAACTTAAATACCGCCTGCCCATCCATCTGCATGTAATATTCTCTGCTGCCATAATCTTTTCCGCCTTCGTTAAAAGGACTCCTGTCGTGCCTGCTCTGAAGAGTGAGCGCGCTTCCCTGGTTCCCGTCGGAATAAACTGCCGGAGCGAACGTTCTTCCCTCTGCCGCCGTAACCACTGCCGCCCCTGCTCCGTCTCCGAACAAGATGCAGGTTCCTCTGTCACTCCAGTCTGTAAGGTTTGAAAGGCATTCGCTTCCCACAATTAAGATGTGCCGGAACATGCCGCTTTCAATATAAGCGCATGCCGTGATATACGCCATAAGAAACCCACTGCACGCTGCGCTCAAATCAAAACACGCTGCATTTGCGGCTCCTATTTCTTTTTGCACTTCACAGGCTGTACAGGGCATAATCCTCATAGGGGAAATCGTAGACACGATAATCAAATCTAAATTTCCCGCCTCCATGCCCGCATCCTCCAGCGCCCCTTTCGATGCCTTTACCGCCATAGAAACTGTAGTGTCCTCCACTGCGATATGTCTTCTCCGGATTCCTGTTCTTTCCAAAATCCATTCATCGCTGGTTTCCACAAATCTCTCCAATTCTCTGTTATCTATTGCATTGTGCGGCACATAAGCACCAATTCCTTTTATCTTGCCAGTCATCTCACAGCCCCTGTCATTTATAGTTATCACTTCCAACAGGATAAATTTTACCAAAACTGTTCCCAAATACAATTTACAAAAATGGGGGAAATGTAAATTTTTCCCTCTGCAAAAAAAATAGAAGCACTAAATGCTCCTATTTCTTAACTCAGTCAAAGCCCCCGCTGCAAGCAGCAGGGCATCAAACTTGAAACGCCCCAAAGGGCGGGGTATTTGACTCTCGCGGCAGTCGCCAAATGCCTGCAAGCAGTCACTTGGCTTATTGCTCACGGGAATAAATTGCTCAAAAGCGCCGTATCTGGTCGGTATCCTCTTCTCCTGTTTTTGTAATCGAACGGATTTCCACATCGTAACTGTAATTTTCATTTACTTTGACGGTTACGCGCTCTCCTACCCTGTGACGCAGGATTGCCTTCCCAATGGGAGACTCCGTGCTAATCAGCCCCGCCAGTGAATTTCCCCGGATACTTGTAACCAGGCGGTACGTCTCTTCTTCATCGTCATCCTCACAGTAAACTACAACCGTATCATTGATGCCTACCTCATCCGGCCTGGATTCATCTGAAATAATCTGGGCATTCTTTAACATACGCTCCAGATAACGGATTCTGCTCTCATTTGCATTCTTATCCTTTTTCGCCGCGTGATATTCAAAGTTCTCGCTCAAATCTCCATGCGCCCTGGCTTCTTTTACAGCCTCCAGCGCTTCTTTACGCACCACCAGTCTCCGGTGCTCAATCTCCTGTTCAATTTTCTTTACATCGCTTCTTGTCAGCTTTTCTCCCATTTCCTGCCTCTTTCTTCTACGCGAGATACTCTTCCCACTCTTTTTCCTTAAAGCCTGTGAGCACAAACGTATCTCCCACCACTAATGGACGCTTCACCAGCATCCCGTCCGTTGCCAGAAGGGCATACTGCTCTTCCTCTGTCATTCCCGGCAGTTTATCTTTCAATCCCAGCGCCCTGTAGCTCTGCCCGCTGGTATTGAAGAAACGTTTGAGCGGCAAATTGCTTTTCTGATGAAATGCCTTTAATTCCTCTTCTGTAGGACTTTCTTCTTTGATATGCCGCGATACGTATTCCACCTCATGGGCATCCAGCCATTTTTTTGCTCTCTGACAGGTCGTGCATTTCGGATATTCTATAAATAATACCATCTTATTCTCCAGCCTTTCTCTCTGTCTCTTTCTTCGTCTCAGATTCCTTTTTCGATTCCGGTTCCTTCTCCGTCCCGGACTCTTTCTCTGTCTCAGTCTCCTTTTCTGTCCCACTCTCTTTTTCTGTCACGCTCTCTTTTTCTGTCACGCTCTCAGCTTCTGTTTCGCTCGCCGTCTCAGACTCTGCCTGTTCAGCGGCCTCCTTCGCATCTGCCATTTCTTCAAAACTTGGAAAATCTATAACAGAAATAATATTCTGCTCGCTATCCGAAATATCCCCGGTATAAGATACCACGATATTCCGCCCCTTCTTCATGCCCTTAGCAAAATACATCCGAGTATTCATAATCCCAAATGTCCATTCCTTATTGCTGCCTGTGATTGTAATGGTCATGTTGTTGCGGTCTATGGATTTGATTTTCCCCTTGGTATTCTTTATTTTCCCGGCATCATCTTCTGCGGCGCTTTCCGACTCAGGCTCCGAGGTCTTGCTTTCCGTTTCTGCTTCGCTCTCCGTCTCGCTCTCTGTCCCTGTTTCTGATTCCCTTTGGCTCTCCTGTTCCGTACCGGTTTCTGATTCGCTTTTCCCTTCTGTCTCTTTCCTGCTTTCTGTCTCACTCTCCGGCTCGCTCAGCTCCTGTACGTCTGCAGAATCTGCCGCCCGTAGAACTACAACATCTGTATCCCTATTATCTGCATACAGCTTTTCTCCCATATACTGCACCGATACCAGATTTCCCACACGGAAACCTCCCCGGAAATCCAGTTCTACATTTTCTATTGGAAAAATAATTTCATTCCCATTATCAGACAATACCGTAAGCTGCTGTAAATCTATATCCACCAGCGAACCTACTATCGTATTCACCTCCCAGGACGCTGTGGCTGCCTCTGTCTGGGTTTCCGTCTCAGTTTCGGATTCCGTCTGCGTTTCCGTCTCTGTCTGGGTTTCTGTTTCTGTCTCTGTTTCCGTTTCTGTCTCTGTTTCCGTTTCTGTCTCCGTCTGTGTTTCTGCCTGTGTCTCCTGCTTCATAACCTCTTGTGTCTCTTCCGCCTTCTTCGTACTGCATCCCGCAATAGACAGACACACTGCAAGCATCAGACACACTGTTCTTTTTTTCATAAATAATCCCCTCCGTTTAGACTCTGCTTTTCATATCTCTAAATCTCCTTACGATTATAGGCTCATACGGGGACAAATACAAGCAAGTTCAGAAAAATTTCAGAAAAAAATTGCGGTTTATCTGTCCTCAAAAACCGCTCTGCTTTTTGAGGGTTTACAGAAAATAAATTCAGTAGTATAATTTATCGGAAAGAACTGCAAAAGAACGGGCGAAGGTATTCCTTCGTCCTCTTTTATAAAAGGAGTGAAAATTATGACAAAGATTGACATTATTTCCGGCTTTCTGGGCGCCGGGAAAACTACACTGATCAAGAAACTGCTGCAAGATGCTTTTCAGGGACAACAGATTGTCCTAATTGAAAATGAATTCGGAGAAATCGGTATTGACGGCGGCTTTCTGAAGGACGCAGGCATCGAAATCCGGGAGATGAATTCCGGCTGTATCTGCTGCTCCCTGGTAGGCGATTTCGGCGCCGCATTACAAGAAGTTGCTGAAAAATACCATCCTGACAGAATCATCATCGAGCCTTCCGGAGTGGGTAAGCTTTCCGATGTTATTCATGCCATTGAAAATCTGAACTCTGATGCTGTTCTCAACAGCGCCGTAACCGTAGTAGATGTATTAAAATGTAAAATGTACCTTCGCAATTTCGGCGAATTCTTCAAAAACCAGGTGGAAGCTGCAGGAACCATTATCCTGAGCCGCACCGACATGGAAAAAGCCACCCCGGATAAAATCGAACAGGCGATTTCCATAATCCGGGATCTGAATCCTGACGCAACTATCATCACCACGCCGGCAGAACATCTTGAGGGAAAGAAAATCCTGGATACCATTGAGGGCGTGAAAACCGACCTTACACATATAGACAAAGAACCGAAACATCATCATGAACACTGTTCCTGCGGATGCCACAGCCATAATGAGCATGAACATGACAAAAGCTGCGGACATGAACATCACCATGAACACGATGAAAGCCGTGAACATGAACATCACCATGAACACGATGAAAGCCATGAACATGAACATCACCATAAACACGATAAAAGCTGTGAACATGGGCACCACCATAAACACCATCATGAGCATGGCGGCAACTGCTCATGCGGATGCCACGGGCATGAGCATCACCACCATCATGCAGATGAGGTCTTTACAAGCTGGGGATTTGAAACCGCCCGGAAATACAGCCGTGAGGAAATTTTATCTATTCTCAAAACTCTCTCTGAAGACAGTTCTTTCGGTATGATTTTGCGCGCCAAAGGAATGCTGGAAGCCCCGGACGGAACCTGGATGTATTTCGACATGGTGCCGGATGAATTTGATATTCGGAGCGGAAGCCCTGAATACACCGGGCGTATCTGTGTCATCGGTTCTCAGATGGATGAGGGCAAGCTGAAATCTTTATGGTCTGCAAAGTAAAAATGGGGGAACAATTATGAGTGATTTTAATATTTCCGTCCCTGTATATCTGATAAACGGTATATTAGAAAGCGGGAAAACTTCTTTTTTAAATTTTACGATACGCCAGGATTACTTTCAGATTGATGACCTTACTCTTCTGATTACCTGCGAAGAAGGTGAGGAAACGTTTGATGAAAAGGAACTTCTCAAATACAATACTGTACTGGAAATTATCGAAAACCCCTCTGATTTTACATTCGAATACCTGCGTACGCTTCACAGAAAATACCACCCGGATCGTGTGCTCCTAGAATATAACCCTCTTTGGGGTACACAGACACTGCGAGGCATGAAACTCCCTCTCGGCTGGGGGATTTCCCAGGAAATCGTACTGGTTGACGGCAGCAGTTATCAGATTTACCGCAACAATATGCAGTCTGTTTTCTCGGAAATGGTAAGGAACGCAGACATGGTGATTTTTAACCGCTGCAAAGCAAATGACCCGCTGACGGATTACCGCCGGGGGCTGAAAGTCGTAAATCCTTCCTGCGAAATCAGCTTTGAAAATGACGAAGGCGAGCTTATTGATTTATTTGAGGATTCTGTTCCTTACGATATGGATGCCAGCCCGATCGAAATCGCCGATATGGACTATGGTATCTTTTATGTAGATATGGACGAGCACCCGGAACGTTACGCAGGCAAGACGGTCCGCTTCCGGGCACGCGCCATGAAAAGCAAGAAAAAAGAAGCCGAATATTTTGTCCCTGGCAGAAAAGCCATGACCTGCTGTGCCGACGATACACAGATGATCGGGTATCTGTGCAAGACTCCTCTTGCTGTGCACCTAAAGCATGGGGAATGGGTACAGGTAACAGCAAAGGTGGCTTATGAATACTCTGGTTTTTATCATGGGCAGGGTCCCGTACTCTACGCAGAACAGGTAACTTCCTGTGAAGCCCTGGCTGATGAAATGGTATACTTTAATTAACAAAACAGCCGCCGTGCGATGTGTATTCCACACCGCACGGCGGCTTCTCTGTCATATCTTATTCTGCTTCCGTCTCTTCTCCCGGCAGATTCTGCATGAAATCGTCAATCGCTGCGGTATCCACACTATAGGTCTTCCCCGCCGCTGTACTGCCCTTTACGAAGCTGTTGTAGCCTGAGTACCCAACCCAGCCAACCACTACTATAGCTGCCAGGACTCCGCAGAACTTCACCAGCCGCTGCTGACGCTTCTCTTTTTTCATCGTTTTCTTCCGGTTCTTTTTCTCCTCTTTATAACGGTCAACTTTTGCCTGACTCATATGATACACTCCTTAACTCAATTTCTATTTAGAGCGCAGAGGCTCCCTCTTGAGACAAGTATACTACATAATTGTGAATTTTGCACGAACATTTCAAAAAAAGTCAAAATTCCCGTTAAACCACGTAACAGTCCGCTCCATTCATAGTGACTAAACGACTACGATAACCCCTCCGTCATTAGCGTACATACTGCTGACGCCCGCCGTATCCAAAACAATAATATCTTTAAAGCCTGCCTTCTGAGCCAACGCATCCTTTACCATTTTCGCTCTTTCCGGACAGTTACAGTGGGAAACTGCCAGAATCTTCTCCTCCGGCCGTTCCACCTTTGCAGCAGTCAATTCAACCATCTGCATAACCGCCCGGTTAATCCCCCTCGCCTGGCCAAGCTGGATAATTGTCCCTTCCGGAGTAGCGCCCATCACCGGTTTTATTTTCAATGCAGACGCCACCATTGCCTTTACCGTACTCAGCCTTCCGTTCTTACGCAGCGTTTCCAGATTTTCGAGTACAAACCATGTATTCTGTCCTGCGATATATGCTTCCACGGTCTCTACCACCTGTTCAAAAGACATTCCTGCTTCTTCACATTCCTGTATTTTCAGTCCGATAAGCGTCTCGCCTACAGAAGCAGAACGGGAATTGAAGACATATACCTTTGCTTCCGGCTGCTGCTCCAGATAAAGATTTTTTCCCAGCATAGCGCTGTTGTATGAGCCGCTCAGCTCTGCGGAAAGAGTCACTGCATATGCGTGATCCACACCGCAGTCAAACGCATCCCTGTAAGCTTCCGGCGACGGACAGGAAGACTTGGGACAATTCGGGCTGGCAGCCACTCTCTTTAAAAAATCTGCCTGGTCAAATGTCTCATCGTCTACGACCGTATGCTCATCTACCTGCAGCGTAAGAGGCGCAGATGTAAACCGCCCGCTTTTCTTCATCTCTTCTGTCAGTTCCCCGCAGCTGTCAATTACTATTCTGTAACTCATGAAAACTATCCCTCCACTTCTTCAATCTATCCATAACGCAAAAAGCAATCTTGCGATTCTTTTATGTAGTTTTAAATACTACGTTATCATAACACAAATATTTCTATTTGTATAGGGAGTTTTCTCTTTCCTTTCTATTTTTTTCAGTGTATACTGGATGACATATAAGATACTATCTGAAATGAGGACAACAACTATGATTTCACTTCACATTTTAAATGTTAAAGACTTCATGTCCCAACTCTTGCTGCATGATACCTTTGACCGCTTCTATCTCACAGAAGCATCCATCACTACCTTCGGCACGTTCCTGATTGACGGACATCTTCAGAAGGGCTACTTTTCTTCTGAAGAACTTGAAAATGAAGAATTCTGCCAACCCTACTCCTATTGGAAACAGATGCGCCCTTTCTGTCTCGAACTAATCAAAGGAAAAAAAACACCATTAAATTTCAAAATCGTCTTCCAGCTTTCGTCATCCAATACAGAAAAGCTCCTGCTGCAAACGGGAGTCGCCCTTACTCCCTCAGATGTAAACGGACTTTACCTGAACCTCCACTATGACGGGCGTTCTCTCCATTGTATAACGGGTACATCCCTGAATCTTTTCACAATGGACAAATCCCTTGAGCACGCCTGGGATGAAATGGTACGGAAGTTCTTCCATGCAAAAGAAATCCCGGCAGAATAATTCCCTTCTATACTCAAAACAGCCGGAAGGTTCTGCCCCTCCGGCTGTCTTTACTCACGGTTTCTATTTTGTCAATAATGCCAAAATCTCATTGCTCCTGGCGATAAACTTCGTCATCTGCTCCGGTGCAAGCTGCTTATGGCTCAGCATCGCCAAATCATAAAGCTGCCCGCAAATCATCGGCACATGCTCCGAATCTTTATTTTCGAAAATGTACTGTACCAGTTTATTATTCGCATTCAGAACGAGTGTTTCCTGTCCGCCGAACATACTCGGATCCATGCCGCCCATGCCGTACATCTTCATCATATCCTGCATCCTTCTGTTTTCTTCAGAAAGCGTCATCATAGAAGAAATGTTTTCATTTTTCAGCTTTTCTACTTTCACTTCCAGATTTTCTCTTCCTAAAGCTTTGCGGAATACTTCTGTCAGAGTATCTTTTTCCTCTTTCAGCTCTTCTTCCGAAATTTCTTCTCTCATGCTTTCTGTCACATCCGCATCAATACGCAGGAACTTTACGTCCTCATGCTTCTGTTCTACATGACTGATAAATGCCGAATCAATATTATGTTTCAAAAGCACCGCATCCATGCCCTGCTCTTTAAACATATTGATGTACTGGCTCTGCTGTACCTCGTCTGTCACATAATAAAGCTTTGTTTTCGGCTTCTCTTCCTCGCCCTCGTCCCCGGTCTTGCTTTCTTCTACAACTTCAGCTTCCGGCTCTTCTTTTTTATTTTCAGCCACAAAGTCCGTAAAAGTAAGGTACTTATCCTCCAGGTTCTTGTACAAAATGTAATCCATCATCTTGTCGCTGAACTTGCTGTCTTTGATGCATCCAAATTTAATAAACGGACTGATGTCATCCCAGTATTTCTCGTAGTTCTCACGGTCAGTCTTGCACATTCCGGAAAGCTTGTCCGCCACTTTTTTCGAGATATATTCCGAAATCTTTTTCACAAATCCATCGTTCTGGAGTGCGCTTCTCGATACATTCAAAGGCAGATCCGGGCAGTCAATCACACCTTTTAACAGCATCAGGAATTCTGGGATAACCTCTTTAATATTATCCGCGATAAATACCTGGTTGTTGTACAGCTTAATCGTTCCCTCTATGGAATCGTATTCCGTATTGATTTTCGGGAAGTACAAGATTCCTTTAAGATTAAATGGATAATCCATATTCAGGTGAATCCAGAACAGCGGCTCTTTATAGTCCAGGAATACTTTGCGGTAAAATTCCCTGTATTCCTCGTCGCTGCACTCATTCGGGTGCTTCGTCCAGAGCGGGTGGATATCGCTGATGGACACCGGGCGCTTATGAATCTTTACCTTGTCTTTTGCCGGGGATATTTCAACGACTTCTTTCTCCCCGTCCTCATTCTCCTGCTCTTCTGTCTTTGCCTCTTCGTGGATATGCTCAACTACTACATCCTCTTCCGTCAGCTCGCTCTCGTCGATTGTCTCGTACTGCTGCTCTGCATTTGCATTAGAGAGAAAAATCTCTACCGGCATAAAGGAACAATATTTCTGAAGAACTTCCCTCATGCGGTACTCATTGGCAAATTCCAGGCTTTCTTCATTTAAAAACAGTGTGATTTCCGTACCGGCTGCCGTCCTGCTACCGTCGTCAATCGTATATTCTGTTCCTCCGTCGCACTCCCAATGTACCGGAGACGCTCCTTCCTTATAAGATAAGGTATCAATATGCACCTCGTCAGCTACCATAAATGCAGAATAGAATCCCAGTCCGAAATGGCCAATCATCTCGTCGTCATTTGTCTTATCCTTATATTTTTCCAGGAAATCCGTAGCTCCCGAAAAAGCAATCTGCGTAATATATTCTTCTACTTCCTCAGCCGTCATTCCAAGACCCGTATCAATGAATTTCAGGGTTTTCTCTTCCGGATTTACAATAACTTCTATCTTTGCCTTATATTTTTCCGGAAACGTATACTCTCCCATCATCTCCAGCTTTTTCAGCTTCGTAATGGCATCGCATCCGTTTGACACAAGCTCGCGGGCAAAAATATCATGGTCAGAATACAGCCACTTTTTTATGATTGGAAATATGTTTTCACTGTTAATGGATAAACTTCCTGTACGGTTACTCATAGCACACACTCCTTTGTTCTTTTTTATGTTCATCATTTAAAGCATAGTTTAATACGCCGTGTACAAAATGTCAAGAAAAAGTTAGCACTCGTTTTAACCGAGTGCTAACAACTTTGTTCCAAGTGTTGATAAATAAACGAATGTTTGTTATAATAACAAGTTCATAGGTATTTTAAATTAGGGAGGCATCCATATGGAAAAAAGCAAACATACCGCAGGCACAGAACCCGTTCTGAACGCCGACTTTCAGAAAACAGCAAATCGGGTATCCATCGTTACCATTATCGGAAACCTGTTCCTTTCCGTTCTTAAACTTTTGGCCGGAATATTGTCTCATTCCAGCGCCATGATAAGTGACGCAGTCCATTCTGCGTCGGATGTATTCAGCACCGTAATTGTCATGATTGGCATTAGGCTTGCCTCAAAAGAATCCGACAAAGAGCATCCTTACGGCCATGAGCGGCTGGAATGCGTAGCCGCCCTGATTCTGGCCATGGTTCTCTTCCTTACCGGGCTTGGAATCGGCATCGAAGCATTAAAAAATGTCCTTCCCGGCGCTCACCGCACTCTACAGATACCTGGAAGATTCGCCCTGACCGCGGCAATTGTGTCCATCATCAGTAAAGAGGCTATGTATTGGTATACCGTTATCCATGCACGGAAAATTGATTCCGGCGCATTGATGGCAGACGCCTGGCACCACCGTTCCGACGCCTTTTCCTCCGTAGGTGCATTGATTGGAATTGCCGGAGCGAGGCTTGGTTTTCCCGTTATGGATTCCATCGCCAGCCTAGTCATTTTTGGATTCATCCTAAAAGCCTCTTATGATATTTTCAAAGACGCCGTTGACAAAATGGTAGACCATTCCTGTGACGAAGAAACAGAAAGCCAAATCTCAGCCTGCACCATGAAAAACCCACAAGTAAAAGGCATTGATTTGCTCCAGACCCGTATTTTTGGAAACAAAATCTATGTGGATTTGGAAATTGCGGTGGACGGCTCCTACACCCTCCAGAAAGCACACGAAATCGCGGAAAAAGTACACGATGATATCGAACAGGATTTCCCAAAGATTAAACATATTATGGTGCATGTAAATCCGGCGAAAAACCACTCTTAACTAATCTACAAAAGCTCTTTCATCAAAAATGCATAGACATCCTGGCATTTATCTTTCCAGCGGCCGCAGATAGCCGCCGCCTGCGCCTCCAGCGGCACTGTCAGGGACAGACTGATTAAATCTGCATTTCGCTCTTTCACTCTGCATTCCGCCGTGTATTCTCCTTCGGTGGTCTTATAATAATCCGCCGTAACAGCTACCTCATTGCGGAGCTGGTAGCTGTTTTCTTTCAGATACTGGTCTATATCTTCCCTGATTGCCCGGGAAATCTTCTTCCCAAAGTACGTCAGTGTCTCTTCTCCGGCTTCCGTAATATGGTACTGGGAAGTGTTGCGTATTTTCTCCTGCCGAATCAGGCCGGAATCTATCAGCTCATGGATAATCTGCTGCAAGGTAAAATACGTCGTATACCCCTGCTCCAGCACAAAGTTAGATATCTGTGCATTTGTAAGCGGAAAATTCACCTTTTTCAGCATATATAGAATAATCAATTTGTATAACGTATGTGGTTCTGCCATTGCTTACTCCTTTCCTGTGAAACAGCGTCCCTGCCATGTCTGGCGCATCTTCATTTCATGGTGAATCCGGTTGAGCACCTCCCGCTTTCGCATACTCCATAGAGGCGCTATGAGAAGCTCCTTTGGTCCGTCCCCCGTCAGGCGGTGTATCGTAATATCCGGTGAAAGGGATTCCAGACAGCAGATGACCATATCAATATATTCCTCCCGGTTCAGCACATGGAACCCCGGAGACGCATAATATCCGGCTAAATCTGTCCCTTTCAGCACATGAAGAAGCTGCAGCTTGATTCCCTGAATGTCCCGGCTGTTCAAATACTGCATAGTCTGGAGCACATCCTTCTTCGACTCTCCGGGCAGTCCCAGAATCGTATGAACCACCACTTCCAGCCCTGCCCCTCTCAAACGTTCCGCTGCCTCCGTAAAGCAGGACAGCGGGTATCCCCGACGGATAAAGGCAGCCGTTTCCTCATGAATGGTCTGAAGTCCTAGTTCTACGCTGACAGGCTTCTCCCTGTTCAGCGCGGTCAAAAGCTCCAGCACATCATCCGGCAGACAGTCCGGGCGTGTCCCGATAGAAAGTCCCACCACATCCGGATGGGCGAGCGCTTCCGTAAAAATCCGCTCCAAATAGCCAACAGGCGCATAAGTATTCGTATATGCCTGGAAATATGCGATAAAATGCCTTGCGGGAAACTTTCCGGAAATCCCTGCTTTCTGTTCTTCAATCTGCTCTGTAACAGACATAGCTGCATCCCCGGCAAAGTCGCCGGAACCGCCCGCGCTGCAGAAAATACACCCTCTGCTCCCCAGAGTCCCATCCCGGTTCGGACAGGTCATTCCTCCGTTTAAAGAAACTTTATAAATCTTTTCCCCATACCGCTCCCTGAGATGATAGTCCAGGGAACGGTACGGCTTCTCACCCCATAACCGCATAATCTCACCTTAATCAAACCAGCCGCAGCTGCCCAAAATCTGTAACAGCTCAGCCAATCTGCCCTGTTACATGCAAAAATCCATTTTAAACCGCTTCGCGATGGGATTCTTCTATATGAAAACAAAAATAATTATAATGCAGAACATCTCAAAAAGCAATAACCACAAAAATACTAATTTTCCTTGCATTTTCCATATTATCGGTTACAATGGTATTGCCGCATAACAAATCAGGCGCCCGAAATGCGCCATTGGAGGTAAATATGATTAGTGCAAATAATGTAACATACCGTGTGGGCAAAAAAGCCTTGTTTGAAGATGTAAATATTAAATTTACGGAAGGAAACTGCTATGGCCTGATCGGCGCCAACGGCGCAGGGAAATCCACATTCCTGAAAATCCTTTCCGGCAAATTGGAAACCACCAGCGGTTCTATCGCGCTCACCCCCGGACAGCGTCTGTCTGTGTTGGAGCAGGATCACTTTAAATACGACGAATATCCCGTACTGGATACCGTTATCATGGGTAACCGCCGTTTGTATGATATCATGAAGGAAAAGGAAGCCATCTATTCCAAAGAGGATTTCACGGACGAAGACGGTATCCGTGCCAGCGAGCTTGAGGGCGAATTTGCCGAGATGAACGGCTGGGAAGCGGAATCAGACGCCGCTATGCTCTTAAATGGACTGGGGATAAATACGGAGTTCCATTACTCCATCATGAAAGACTTAAACGGAAATGAAAAAGTGAAAGTACTGCTGGCAAAAGCCCTGTTCGGCAACCCGGATATCCTTCTTCTGGACGAGCCGACCAACCACCTCGACCTGAACGCCATTGAATGGCTCGAGGAATTCCTGATTAACTTTGACAATACTGTGATCGTCGTGTCTCACGACCGCTATTTCCTCAACAAAGTCTGCACCCATATCGCAGACATCGACTATGGGAAAATCCAGCTCTATGCCGGAAACTATGACTTCTGGTACGAGTCCAGCCAGCTTCTCATCCGCCAGATGAAAGAGGCAAATAAGAAAAAAGAGGAAAAAATCAAAGAACTCCAGGACTTTATCTCCCGGTTCAGCGCCAACGCTTCCAAATCCAAACAGGCGACCTCCAGAAAAAGAGCTTTGGAGAAAATTGAGCTGGATGAGATTAAACCCTCCAGCCGTAAATACCCTTATATTGATTTCCGCCCCAACCGTGAAATCGGAAATGAAATCCTGATGGTTGAAAATCTTTCAAAAACCATTGACGGCGTAAAAGTCCTCGACGATATTACTTTTACATTGGGACACAACGACAAGATCGCTTTTGTAGGCGGAAACGAACAGGCAAAAACTGTATTTTTCAAAATCCTTATGGGTGAAATGGAACCTGATGAGGGTACGTTTAAGTGGGGCGTCACTACCTCCCAGGCATATTTCCCCAAAGACAATACCGAGGAATTTGACAACGATTTGACGATTGTGGACTGGCTGACCCAGTTTTCCGAAATCAAAGACGCCACCTATGTGCGCGGCTTCCTGGGAAGAATGCTTTTTGCAGGGGACGACGGCGTGAAAAAAGTAAAAATTCTCTCCGGTGGTGAGAAGGTGCGCTGCCTTCTCTCAAAAATGATGATTTCCGGCGCAAATGTACTGCTTCTGGACGAGCCGACGAACCACCTAGATATGGAATCTATCACGGCTCTGAACAACGGCCTGATTAAATTCCCCGGCGTGCTGCTCTTCGCCTCCCACGACCACCAGATTGTGCAGACTACCGCCAACCGCATCATGGAAATCCTTCCGAACGGAAAACTGATTGACAAGATTACGACTTACGACGAATATCTGGCAAGCGATGAAATGGCGAAAAAGCGTCAGGTTTATACAACAGACGGAAATCCGGAAGATAATTAACCGACAGCCCGTCAGATCCAAAAGCGCTCCGGACGCACCATCGCCCGGAGCGCTTTCCACCATCTGTTCCGCGCTCACTAAATCCGCACTAAATCATGCTTATCACAGGCCATCTGCCAAACCTCTCGCAATATCTGGTTATCTACCCAAATCCTGTCAATCCATTCCCTCAGTATCCAAAATGTCCCCTTCCCATTTCCTAATAAATCCACTGCTCTCAACTGAATCCATTCTTCTGTCCACTGTTCTATATCGCCGTAATATCCCTGCGTCCCTATCTCCAGAAAAACTGGCAAAGATTTTCTTTGTGCAAACCTTAACACTTCATCTGACAGATTTTCTCCATCCATCTCTAATTTTATCTGAGTCGTATCACATTTATTGTTTTTTTGTATTTTAGAAAGGTATCTGCTTTTTTGGCATATGCACATGACTGCTTCCAAAGTAAGAACTACATAACCATCATAATGTCCCTCGGAATCGATATGTTTTATTGCAAGTTCCTTTTTTGTCACATATTCTATCGTCCCTACATAACAATTTTCCCAATCACTGTCTGCATAAATTTCAAACAACTGCAAACTTCCTTTATACTTCTTTAATTTCCTGTAAAAGCTCTTCTCTGGCCTTCCATCACACTTTGGCACTTCCTTTTCCCAGAATTTCTTTCTAATCTGTAAATCAGGCGACCCTGTCTCCAAAGCGTCAATATACTCTCTCTTCAGCCATAACTCACCCTCATCTTCTCCATACGGCGTTAATTCATTTAAAATCACTATCTCATCCGAATAACCACACACCCACCCCGCATACACGCACTCTTCACAGAAAGCAAAGACAGGTTCCCTGTTTTTTATTGCGTACGCGAGCATTTCTGTCATCAAATTTTCTTCTTCCACAAAAAAGTTTTCCATGACGTGGCTATGCTTTTTTTCTTCCCACAACTGCCTTTTACGATATATGTCCATTCCTCCAGTATTGTAGCACACAATATTTTCAATTCTTCTTACACAATATCCATCCTCGTTGCCATAAAAATCTATATTCTTCATTAAAATCTCATTATCAGATGTTTGCAAAACCAGCCCTGTATACCCTTCTTCTAAATTGCCGTTTTCGTATATAGTAAGAAATTTCTTTTGCTCCATCACTTTTAACATTTCCTTATGTAAATCCATTTGTTTCCCTTTCCGCCAAAACCCTTTTCCAACTCTATCTCCTGATAAATCAAAACCTCTGGCAATTCTCTCTTTTCCAGCAAATCTTTTATTCTTTTTTCTTGTTAAACATTTTGCTTCTAAATTATTTTTTAATCTTTACCCATACATGGCGCTTTTCTTCTTCCATTTCACCTAATAGTTTCATTGCTCTCCTGTAAAGTTCATCTACTGCTTCCGGCAAAGCTTCTGGAACAAGATCTTCTATATCCTCTAACTCACACCCTTCCCGCACAATTCTAAGTATTTCTTTACGGCAATGTTTCTGTTTCAGCTTTGATATCATTCCTGGATGAAATAGGAAATAACTCATTTCATCTACAGATACCTTTCTTTCCCGCAATGCCGTCAATGCCCCGACTATCATGAGTAATAATATTTTTTCATCGCTTGATTTCTTTCTAAAATTCACTTGTTCTATCTTCATGTTTTTTCCTTCCCTTTTATTTAATAACATTTTAAGCGTTATTCAAATATCTAATAATATCTTCGGAGTATATATGCTCTATATGAATAAAGCACATATACTCCCAATTACTACTCTTATCCTTGAATTTCACATTACTGCTTCCTGTTCTTACTTTTAATTTCCACTCCAGCCTGACTTTAATTGAACATTAAAAACTTTTCCTGCCCCGCCCTGTGAGCTTATTTTCTGCATCGTACGTGTACTTCGTCACTGCGCCGTCTCATGGATAAATTTTACTCACTCAATTCACCTCCTATCACATTCTCATACAAATCATAAGCTTGCGATAATATACACTCATATTCCTCCAATTGTCTTTCTACATAATCAATACACCATTTTTGTTCTTGTTCACATAATTGAGGAAATATGTTTTGCATAACAGAATAAATCTGCATTCTGACTTCAAAATTCCCCTTAAACAACAATGGAAGCAACTCCTTATAATACTTTGCACACTCTAGGTTTTCCAATGCATACACCAGAGACCCCCTATTATTCTCTAATTCTGGTTTAGAAATAAGTTCCATCAATATCTCTACGGCATCTTGACATTTTAAATCACTTAAAATGATAGCAAGCATATTTCTACTATTTCCATCGGAACTTGTCTTCAATTTGCTTAACAAATAATCCGTTGTTTCCTTTTGCTCTGATTTCGGCAGGTGCTGTACATATGTAACCAGTTCATCAATTCTGTGATTTTCTAAAAATACATTTATATTTTCCATATTTTTTCTCACTTCCCTTGTTGTACTTTCCACTTTATCTCACGAGTCACTATTCATTGTACCTCAATAAACCATTTTCTCCTTCTGGACGACCTGTGCCATGCGGTTCCCCACGTCATAGGCATATTCTGTGCTCTTCTCAAGGATTCTGTCTGCCTCACTTTTCAGGTTCCCGTTAGCGGCGTATACAAACCTTACCATTTTAAGTTTCTTTTTATTTGTATCCAAAAAGCTATTTATTGCTATGTATCTACCACTGCTTTACTTCAGCCAGTACCATCTTCCATCAGGGGTTTCTCTATCAAACTGCATAATTCCCATTTTTGCTTCTGGACAATAAAAAAGTCCCATGTCAAATGTTACAGAAACTCTAAAAGAGATTCCATTTTTTCTTTATATGTGTTTACATGGAAAAAAACTGTCAGCAAATACCCCTCTCTTTTTCCAATTTCTTTTTTTCTCCATTCCTCTGGAAGTTGTGGGCGCAAATTATAGCAGGATTCTAGCTTCTCTGCCCTATCCATGTTCAATGCTTTCTTATTGTCCTGTATAAGCACTGCAAATTTATTCCTCTTCTTACTCGTTAAAAGATATCTACTCCGCTCTTGATAATCTTTTCTTATATAATTTGCAACAATTTCATTCTCAATTTTCCCATCCACTTCATGTACTAAAATCTCACCCTCTTCTAAATACGATTCAAACGCACGCCCTTCAAAAAACACCTGCATGATATCATCACCTTTTTCCCATCCACACTTTTTATATTCTCTGTACTCTTCATACATCCCCCTTTTCTCATCCCATGTAAATGCAAAAACAAATTCTTTTCCAAATACCACAAATGATTGATTCTGTTTCAACAATTTGAGCACATGCTCTTTTTCTACCATTTTTCCGTTCAGCCCCTTTATACTGCTATCTTAACAAAATTATTTTTAGTACATTCTTTAGAATACTTTTTACATATATTGTCATTCGGATGATAATGCGAACGCTTGTCTGACAAAAACGAGCTTAATTCCAGGATGATATTTCCCTATTTTATCTGAAACACGTACAACCAATTTCGATGGGCTAAAACTGCATGTGCCCCCTA
>Ga0137308_100934_pt1 | contig 36096 bp, 38 predicted proteins | sample Inofrocosms_June_FD_97181 | JGI IMG/M metagenome (GOLD analysis project Ga0137308, IMG submission 97181) | Mouse cecal microbial communities from Vienna, Austria - N-Acetylneuraminic and N-Acetylglucosamine D2O microcosms_June | ecosystem: Host-associated > Mammals > Digestive system > Large...
TGCAGCCACTTACTTAAGAGGCATTGACTTTGTTCAGGTTCCCACCACTTTGCTGGCCCAGGTGGACAGCAGCATTGGGGGAAAGACAGGGGTGGACTTTGAAAGCTATAAAAATATGGTGGGAGCGTTTCATCAGCCCAAATTGGTGTATATGAATCTGAATACACTGAATACGCTGGACAAAGAGCAATTTGCCTGCGGCATGGCAGAGATTTTAAAGCACGGTCTGCTGAAAGATGAGGCCTACTACCAGTGGCTGGAAGAACACCATATGTCCATCCTGGACAGAGAGCTTAGCACACTCCAGGAGATGATTTTCAGAAGCTGCCAAATCAAAGGAGACATTGTGAAGCAGGACCCCCACGAGAAAGGCCTCCGGGCTCTTTTGAATCTGGGACATACCATTGGACATGCCATAGAGAGAAAGATGGACTTTCATATGCTCCACGGACAGTGCGTGGCCCTGGGATATACAGCGGCAGCATTTTTATCCCAGCGCCGGGGCCTGATTGAAAAAGATGTGCTGGATAAAATAGAAAAAATCAACGGACTTTTCCATCTTCCAGTACAAATCAAGGCAGACTTATCCACAGAAGACCTTCTGGAAACCACAAAAAAAGATAAAAAAATGTCCCAGGGAAGGGTCCGTTTCATTCTGCTTCGGAAAATCGGAGAGGCATTTGCAGACCATACAGTGAGTGAGGATGAACTGCGGGCAGCCATTGATTATCTGAAAGGCGTATCATGAAGGAAAAGAAAAAAACATATCTTATATGGACTGCCGGAAGCGCCCTTGCCCTGGTTCTGATTGATCAGCTGGCCAAATATCTGGCCGCCGCCAATCTGCGGGGAAAGGAAGACATTATTCTGATTCCCCGTGTGTTTCAACTGCATTATCTGGAAAACAGGGGCGCAGCTTTCGGTCTGTTCCAAAATCAGAAAATCGTCTTTCTCGTGCTGTGTGCAGTGTTTCTGGCAGGAGTGGCATGGTTCCTGTATAAAACGCCTCCATCCAGCCGTTATATCCCCTTTTATGCCTTGGGGGCCGGTTTATCAGCAGGAGCTTTGGGTAACGGGATTGACCGCCTTTTACACGGATATGTGGTGGATTTTTTCTATTTTTCTCTGATTGATTTTCCTGTGTTTAATGTGGCGGATATTTATGTGGTAGTCAGCAGTATCTGTTTGTTTATCTATGTCTGCTTTGTGTATCAGGAAGAAGATTTTTCATTTATGCAGAGGAAAAAGGGATGACAGAGCGAAAAAAAGTAGTGGTGGTTTCCCCGGACCAGAACCAGATGCGCATTGACAAGGCCTTGTGCCTGGAAGAAGAGGGCGTTTCCCGTTCCCGCCTGCAGAAACTTCTCAAAGAGGGCAATGTCCTGGTGAATCAAAAGCCTGTAAAACCCAGCTTCCGTCTCCAGACAGGGGACACGGTGTGTGTATATATTCCTGAAAGCCAGCCTGTATCCGTAATTGCGGAATCCATTCCCTTAGATATCTTATATGAAGATGAGTTTCTGCTGATTGTGAATAAGCCCCAGGGCATGGTGGTGCATCCGGCTCCCGGCCACACAGAGCATACGCTGGTGAACGCTGTTATGGCCCACTGCGGCGAGGGCCTGTCCGGAATCAACGGAGAACTGCGGCCAGGAATCGTGCACCGTATTGACAAAGACACCTCCGGTGCGCTGGTTATCTGCAAAGATGACCGTACCCACCAGAATCTGGCAGAGCAGTTAAAAGAACATACTATACACCGGCTCTACCACGCCGTTGTCCATGGAAATATAAAAGAAGACCAGGGATGTGTCAATGCGCCGGTGGGCAGGCATCCCACAGACCGCAAGAGGATGTCTGTCCATTCAAAAAGCGGCAGGCATGCTGTCACCCACTATCAAGTATTAGAACGGTATCACGGCAGATTCACCCATATACAGTGTCGTCTGGAGACAGGGCGCACCCATCAAATCCGTGTCCATATGGCCAGTATAGGGCATCCATTGGCGGGTGATTTCCTATACAATAAAAATGGCGGAAATCCATATCATCTGCCTGGACAGGCGCTTCACGCCCGCGTATTGGGCTTTCAGCACCCGGCTACAGGGAAATACCTGGAAGTATCCGCGCCTTTTCCGGAATCTTTTCTTGAATTACTGGAAAAATTGAAAATGATAAAATAGGAGGAGTAAAAGTATGAAGACAAATGCAATTATCACCATTGGACGCCAATATGGCAGCGGCGGCCGGGAGATCGGAGAAAAACTGGCAGAAAAACTGGAAATTCCCTTTTACGATAAAGAGCTTCTGGAACGGGCTGCCAATGACAGCGGTATCTGTAAAGAGCTGTTTGAGAACCACGACGAAAAACCTACAAACAGCTTTCTCTATTCCCTGGTTATGGACACCTATTCATTCGGTTACAGCTCTGCCGCTTTTACCGATATGCCCATTAACCACAAAGTATTCCTGGCACAGTTTGAAGCAGTGAAAAAGCTGGCTATGGAAGGTCCCAGTGTGATGGTGGGCCGCTGTGCAGATTACGCGCTGTCGGAATTTTCTAACTGTTTCTCTGTATTTATCCACTCAGACATGGAATCGCGTATCCGCCGTATTGCCCAAAAATATGGTATGAAAGATAATAAAGCCCGGGATGCCATCCAAAAGACAGACAAAAGCCGCTCCAGCTATTACAATTACTACACGAATAAACGCTGGGGAGATGCCTCCAGCTATCATCTGTCTATTGACAGCGGAAAACTGGGAATCGACAAGACTGTAGAATGTATCATTCAGACGCTGAAGGTCTTCGAGACTCCTGTCTGATATTCCAGCCTTTTAAGCCCCCATTCAGGACAGCGGTAAACATCCGCTGCTTTGTCCCCGCATAATCCCGGTTCAGCCCCTTTAACAGCTCCTTGGCATACTCCCTTTTCGTATGGCCATCGGCTGGGCAGGGGCTTTTTGCCGCAGGAAGCTGGTATTTATTCTGAAAACCGATAATATCTGCCTCATCCATAAAGATCATAGGCCTGATCAATGTGAGCTTCATCCGGTCCCAATAAGTAACCGGGGAAAATGTGTGAAATCTCCCCTCAAAAATCAGGGACAAAAGCATGGTTTCCACCACATCATCTTTATGATGGGCATAAGCAATTTTATTACAGTTCAATTCTTTCGCGGCCTGATTCAGAGCCCCCTTTCTCATCTTTGCGCAGAGCGAGCAGGGGTTCTTTTCTTTTCTGCTGTCAAAAATAATTTCTCCGATGGTGGTGTCCACCTTTGTAAAAGGCACCTGCAGCTTCTGGCAGAACTCCTCAATCATAGAAAAATCTACATTTGGAAATCCCAGGTCCACCGTAACAGCCTCCAAACTGTAGGAATGAGGGTAGAAGCGCTGCAGTTCCCGAAGTGCCGCCAGCATAGCCAAGCTGTCCTTCCCACCGGAAACCCCTGCGGCAATCCTGTCTCCTGTCTCAATCATCTGAAACTCGTCCACAGCCTTTCGAACTACACTGAGCATCTGTTGTAATTTCATTTGATATCCTTTCCACATTTATTTGATTATTTAAATATTTTTAAGTCAGTTATCCATATAGTCCATTATAGCGTTCTCCCCTGCACAAATCAACTGAATTCCTATTTGCGGCCAGGTAAGAGAATCCAGAGCGCCTGTCACAGGTTAGTTCCTTATGAAACAGCAGGAGAGCAGCAGTGATCCACTGACAGGGGCATCATCAGATGACAGAACTATTTATTAAATAAAATATATACAAATCTTTTCCAATATGTTATAATTATTACAAAATATTACATTATAATATGGGTAAAATGAAAGGAATTTTAAGAAATATATGAAATTTTTTAAAGACAACCCTTATTTGAATTGGGGAATTACAGGATTTCTTGCGGCTGCTGCCAGCATGCTGTTTTATTTTGGGATTTTTCACATGAATATCATCATTGATGGAATCAGCGTTGTCCTTCGGATTTTGATGCCGCTGATCTACGGCGCAGTGATTGCCTATCTGCTGAATCCAGTACTGAATTTCCTGGAAAAAAAGGTGATTTATCCCCTTTTGGCTTCCAGAAACCGCAAAGTGGGAAAGAAGAGCAGAAAGCTGATTCGTTATTTCTGCATCCTGCTGGCTGTTTTCTTATTATGCTGGGTGGTATACTCTCTTTTGATGACCATTCTGCCGGAGATTTTAAATAGTACTGTAAATATCATCAACAATTTTCCGCAGTTTATGGATGACATGCAGAAGTGGGCAGGCAAAAGCCTGGACAACAATCCGGATCTCAATGCATTTGTTTTGGGGCTGTTCGACAAATATGCAGTCCGGTTTGAGAATTATCTCACACGGGACATACTTCCTCAGCTGCAGGGAGCGCTGCTGCACCTGTCCTCTGGCGTGTGGGATGTGCTGATTTTTTTTAAAAATATTGTGATCGGAATTATCGTATCTGTCTATATTCTGGCAGATAAAGAAACATTTACCGCAAGGGGGAAAATGCTCCTGTACGCCTTATGTTCCCAGCGATGGGCCGGACGTATATTGGAAAATCTGAGATTTACCCACCGGACTTTCGGCGGATTTATTATTGGAAAGATGGTTGATTCCCTGATTATCGGGATTTTGTGTTATCTGGGAACCGGTATTTTGAAAATGCCATACCGGGTTCTGGTGAGTGTGATTGTGGGAGTGACCAATATTATTCCTTTTTTCGGTCCATATCTGGGAGCCGTTCCCTGTGCGTTTTTGATTTTACTGGTCAGCCCTATAAAAAGTCTGTATTTTATTATTTTCATCCTGGTTCTCCAGCAGTTTGACGGGAATATTTTAGGTCCCAAGATCCTGGGAGAGTCAACAGGATTGTCCAGTTTTATGGTAATCTTATCTATTTTAGTGGGGGGCGGTTTATTTGGAATTGTGGGAATGTTTGTGGGAGTACCTGTCTGTGCAGTTCTTTATGCTCTTTTCTGGAGATATATTGAGAAAACTTTGAGTTATAAACATCTGCCGTGTGAAACTAACAGTTATCTTGACAATAATATGGATGAATACAGAGCAGAAGAAGAGTAATTATGTGAAAAATTCTCTTTTCAAAAAACAAATTGTGGATAACAGGAGGAAAAATATGAAATTTGTCATTCAAAGAGTCGACCACGCCAGCGTAACCGTAGACTGCAGAATCGTGGGAGAAATTCAGGAAGGATTTCTTGTGCTGATCGGAGTGGGAGAGGATGATACAAAAGAATCCGCAGATAAAATGGTGAAAAAAATGCTGGGCCTGAGAATTTTCCAGGATGAACAGGGAAAAACCAATCTTTCACTGAAAGACGTACAGGGACAGCTGCTGCTGATTTCGCAGTTTACTCTGTATGCTGACTGTAAAAAAGGAAACCGTCCCAGCTTTATACGGGCAGGCAGTCCGCAGAAGGCAGAAGAGTTATACGAGTACATTATCAAAAAATGCGAAGAATCTGTTCCTGTGGTGGAAAAAGGTGTTTTTGGCGCTCATATGAAAATTTTACTTGAAAATGACGGGCCATTCACTATAATATTAGATGAGCGCGATTTATAATAATGAACAGGAAGGAAATTGAAAAAGATGAGTAATACCACGAAAGAGAGAATTGTTTTACTGCTGTTATGCCTTTTCGCAGCAGTCTCTGTGACAAGAACACATAAGGTGTATGCGGCTTTTACATCCAATTTCAGCGTATGGGAAAAACCGGCATCAGCTTCCGGTAAATGGGTGTATGTGGATGAAAAGGGATATTACAAAAAAAGCAGCGGAGTTTTATATAGAGGATGGCTGTCCTGGAACAATCATATCTATTATTTATCCAAACGTTCCGGGGAAAAAGCAGTCGGTTTCCACACAATCGGCGGAAAACGTTATTATTTCCAGGAAAACAGCGGAAGACTGAAGACAGGCTGCTGGTTTAAAGTGGATGGAAAACGATATTATGCTGGTTCTGACGGAGCCTTAAAAACCGGCTGGTTAAAAAAAGGCGGAGAAAAATATTTTTTCAGTAAAAAGGGTGTGATGCGCACTGGATGGGTGAAGATTCATAATAAAAAATATTATTTTTATCCCACCGGAAAATTGGCTGAAAAAATCTGGGTGGATAAAAAACATTATGTAAATAAAAACGGAATGCTGGAAATCATAAATGCCAAAAAGAGAAAATCTGTGTTCCGCTGGCCTTTGAGCGCGAGATGGAATTATATTTCCAGCTATTTTGGATATCGGGGGCCAATGCCTGTGGGAACCAGCAATCATGGCGGCATTGATATTCCTGCTAATATGAATACTCCCATCTGCGCGGCAAGGGCGGGGACGGTCATTGTCCGGGAATCCAGTGACTCTGCAGGCAATCACATGAAAATCGATCATCACAATGGATTCGTAACAGAATATATGCATATGACCCGCTTCAAACCTGGGATAAAAGAAGGGAGCAGAGTAAAAAAAGGACAGATAATTGGTTATGTGGGCAGTACAGGATGGTCCACAGGACCCCATCTGCATTTTGGGGTAAGGCTTAACGATGTGCATCAGAACCCTCTGGAATTTGTCCGCCAGCCTTAAATCACACAAATTAAAACGAGAAAAGAGCGTCTGTCTTTGGCTGATTTTCGTAGACAGATGCTCTTTTTTTACTTTTCTTATTTTTCTCTCAGACGGACAGCAGAGGCAGCTTTACGTCTGTGGGCATCCCCCAGGTCAGCATAATGTTTTCGGGTAGTATTTACATCCCTGTGTCCGAGTACATCTGCCACCAGATAAATATCACCCGTTTCTTCATATAACGCTGTACCGTATGTACTGCGGAGTTTATGGGGGGTGATTTTTTTTGTGGTTGTAATCTGCTGGGAATATTTCTTTACCAGATTTTCCACAGCTTTCACACCGATGCGCCTCCTCTGTGTGGAATAGAAGAGTGCGTGTTCATGTCCGGGCAGCGGTGTGATGCCCTTTCTGACTGCCAGGTAATCCATCAGAGCCTGGGCAACTTCCTCACCGAAATAAACAATCATTTCATTGCCGCCTTTTCTGTGTACCTTGATCCCTCCATTTTGAAAATCAATATCCTCCACGTCCAGTCCCACACATTCAGAAACGCGGATGCCTGTTCCCAGCAGAAGTGTGAAAATGGCTAAATCCCGTTCTTTTGTTTTTTCATAATAGGCTTTTTTCTGTCCAGTAAGGCTGTCTCCGGCATGTTCGATATAATCCAGAAGCTCAGCCACCTCATTGGGGTCCAGTTTTATAATGGATTTATCATGGAGTTTAGGCATGTCCACCAGCAAAGTGGGATTGCTGTGTATCATTTCCCTCTTATAGTAATAAGCATAAAAGCTGCGCAGGGATGACATTTTTCTCTTGATTCCCCGTTCCCCGTTGGTGTTTTCCAGCCCAGTGTCATGTGACTGGTAGACCCGCAGATATTCCTGATATTCTTCAATATCTACAGCCTGAAGCGAATCCAGCACATCTATCTGGAAATCTGTCATTGTATATTTTTGAAATGCGGGATTTTCTTTCAAGAGAAACTGAAAAAAAACTTTTAAGTCATACGCATAAGAAAGTCTTGTCCTGGATGACGCCGTAGTTCCCAGGGCACGGAAGTATTCCTTGGCAAAAGGAGGCAGTTCCTTCAGCAGTTCCCGCAGTTTTAATGTGTTTTCTTTATCTACCTGTGCATGGTATACAGTTCGCTGTTCCATATATTTCCCTCCCAATCTATTCGCAAAACATGAATTTGTAGAATAAATCTATGTTGGTTTATACTACCACTGATTCTGCGATTTGTCAAATATAATTTATGGCGCCCTTGAACCGAACACATATTCCGAATATTTGTTTGTACATTATTCCCCCATATGCTATAATGTGCTTAATTTATCATTGGACTTTATTACTGAATAATTTTCAAATACGTTATATGTTTCAATTTGTAATTATATTTTAAAATAGATATTACAAAAGATTACAAAATAGGTCGGAGGTACTTAATAATTATGTCATATGGTGAAATTAATGCGAAACAACAGGAAATTTTGGACGTTATAAAAAATGAAATTCTGAACCGGGGCTTTCCCCCCTCTGTCAGAGAAATCTGTGAGGCGGTTCATCTGAAATCCACCTCTTCAGTACATTCCCATCTGGCTGTGCTGGAAAGACAAGGCTATATCCGCCGGGATTCCACCAAGCCCAGGGCTATCGAGGTTGTGGATGACAGCTTCAACCTGACCAGGCGGGAAATTGCCAACATTCCCATTGTAGGCACAGTGGCCGCAGGACAGCCTATTTTGGCTGTGGAGAATATAGAAAGCTACTTCCCTCTCCCTACAGAATTTCTCTCCAATAACCCTGCCTTTATGCTGCGGGTACAGGGGGACAGTATGGTGAATAAAGGAATCTTAAACGGCGATTATGTAATCGTTGAGAAAAGACAGACTGCAGACAATGGAGAAATTGTGGTGGCACTGGTGGAGGACTCTGCTACTGTTAAGACTTTCTATATGGAAAAGGATCATGTGCGGCTTCAGCCGGAAAACGACACCATGGAACCCATGATCTACTATGAGGGGGATCATGTACAGATTATAGGGAAAGTTATCGGTGTATTCCGGACTTTTAATTAACTATAATAACATTATGTAAACCCATACTCTTGTATTAGTCTTATATTTAAGAAAGGAATTGGAAACTTTTATGGCATTTGCACAGGAATAAAAGATAACAAAATAAAAGGAAAAGCCTCTCTCCTATTTATAACCGAAGGCTTTTCCTTTTATTTTATTACTGCTGGTCTTCCTTCATGAATTCCTTTGCATCCACCAGAACGCCGTCCCGCCAGATTCTCTCCAGATCATAGAACAGACGGTTTTCTTCGTCAAATATATGCACAATCACATCTCCGAAATCCATCAAAATCCAGTTGGACCCACGGCTGCCTTCCACATGTTTTACCATATAACCGGCTTTTTCCATGGTTTCTTCCACATTGTCCACCATTGCCTGCACCTGATTGGGATTTCCGGCTGTACTGATGATAAAATAATCAGCCATCACGGAGATTCCCTGTATATCGATGACTTTTATGTCAATTGCTTTTTTTGCATCCAGAGCCTTGCAGGCAAGCCTGGTCATCTCTTTTCCTTTACTGATTTCCATACCTGTTATCAATCCTTTCTTTGTAATATTGGTATGTCTGTTCTGTAGCAATATCAATTTTTCCGGGCGAGCTGTTCAGATAGTCCAGTGTATCTTTCAGGATTTTATAAGTGCACCTGTCCAGGTCCTCAAATGCCAGACGCCGGATCTCGCCCAGATTGGGGGCTGTATCTCTCATAGGCTCAATATAATCCGCAATGTATACAATCTGCTCCAGAGGAGTCATATTTGGCTTTCCTGTGGTGTGACAGCAGATAGCACTGAGGATTTCTTCATCTTCTACGCCGTATTTCTTTTTGGCATAATAAGCTCCCAGTTTCGCGTGCAGCAAAAAGGGGTTTTCTTCTTCAAACGGTGTTACAGGTATTTCATGTTTTTGACAGATTTTGACCTTTTTTTTATTGGAAACACATTTCGCACAATCATGAAGAAGGCCGGCAAGCTGAGCTCTTTTTACATCCTGCCCATGAGCCATGGCCAGCGCTGCACTGGTGTACATCACGCCTAGTGTATGCCGATAACGCTTATCATCCAGTTTTTTACAGAGTTTTTCCTGTATTATAGTGAGTCTTTCTTCATCCATTTCCAATACCTTTAGGGTTCCTTCACATGATAGATTTGATTTTGATAAATATATTCCATAACTATGGCCGGTACATAATACCGAATCGTCTCTCCTGCTGATATCTGATCCCGGATATACGCAGAAGAAATGTCAATATTCAGAGTATCCAGCCGGATAAATTCTCCCTGATATTTTTCAGAAATCCTTTTGATTTCCTTATTGAGCGTATTCACAGGCACGTGGTCACGGACAGCTATGACAACTTTGCAGTTTTGGCAGATGCGCCCAGGTTCTTTCCACTGTTCGAACGTAAACAGGGAGTCTGCCCCTATGATAAAATAATATTCTTCATCTGCATGTTCCCGGTTCATACGCTCCAGGGTCCGGTAGGTATAAGAATAACCATCTGCATGCATCTCCACAAGTGACAGCTCAAAATGGGGATTGTCCTGAATGGCTCTTCTCACCATCTCTACCCGCTGTCCATCTGTGGCTCTGCCTGGCCGTGACTGTTTGTGGGGGGGATTTCCGGAGGGCATGAATAAGACTTTTTCCAGACCAAGCTGTTCATAGGCCTTCTCGCCCAGAATCAAATGCCCAATGTGTATGGGATCAAATGTACCGCCCATAATCCCAATTTTCTTTTTCTTATCCATTCATTCATCCTCAGAAGATTTAAGGAAGTTCTATTTTCGGTTTCCCTTTCTTTTTCGGACGGTACAGGATAATTTTCTTTCCGATCACCTGTACCACGGCTGAATGTGTGCGCTCTGACAGCGTCTGAGCCATTTCTCTTGGGTCTTCCAGGCAGTTTTGCAGCACATTGATCTTGATCAGCTCTCTTGCCTCCAGCGCCTCTTCCACGGAAGCTGTGTTTTCCGGCGTCACACCGGATTTTCCCAGCTGGAGGACAGGCGTCAGATTCATGGCCAGTCCTTTTAAATAAGCCCTTTGTTTACTTGTCATTTCCTTTTGCTCCTATAATTGTCAATTACTTATAATATTCAAACGCATGTCCATACATATGGACGGTATCTCCCTCCTGGATGCCTGCCTTCTCCAGGTCGTCCAGAATGCCGCCGTCTTTTAGGAATTTCTGGAAAAATGCAAACCCTTTTTCGGAGTCCAGATTGGTATATCCCAGCATTTTTTCAATTTTAGGCCCTTCCACAATATATTCTGGGGGGTCATCCTCTGTGCGCACAACTGTATAGGGAAGATTCTCGATTACAATCTCCTCCTCCGGGAAAAATTCCTGTTCAAAGACAATGCTCTCCTTGGGGATAGATGCCAGCATTTTCTTCACGGCCCACAAGAGTTCTTCCACTCCCTGACCGCTGACGGCTGAAATGGCGTAAACCAAAATTCCCTTAGGCTCAAATTCCCGGCGGAGTCTCTGTATGGCTTCGTCATCCTCCGGAGCAAGTGCATCTATCTTATTGGCGGCAATAATCTGAGGGCGGGAAGCCACATCGGAATTGTAAAGTTTCAATTCTTCGTTGATCTTATACACATCTTCTACCGGGTCACGGCCTTCCACGGAGGCCACATCCACCAGATGAATAATCGTCCGGGTACGCTCAATGTGTTTCAAAAACTCATGTCCCAGACCGGCTCCCTGGGATGCCCCCTCAATCAGCCCCGGAATATCTGCGATCACAAACCCGTCGATATCTTTATAATCCACCACTCCCAGAAAGGGATTTAAAGTGGTAAAAGGATAATTGGCTACCTTTGGACGGGCGTGGGATACTCTGGACAAAAAAGTGGATTTTCCCACATTGGGGAATCCCACCAGGCCCACGTCTGCAATCATTTTCAGTTCCAGCCTGACTTCCAGCTCCCGGCATGCCTCTCCAGCCTGGGCATATTTGGGGACCTGCATAGTGGAGGTGGCATAATGCATATTCCCATTGCCCCCTCTCCCGCCCCGCAGGATCACCTGTCTTTTATTTTCACCGGATAAATCTGCAATCACTCTGCCGGACTGGGCTTCCAGCACCACGGTGCCTGGGGGGACTTTCAGCACCAAATCCCGTCCGTTGGCTCCATGACAGCGGCGCTTTCTCCCCGGTTCTCCGTTTTGTGCTGCATATTTCCTTTTATAGCGGTAATCAGTCAGGGTATTCAAACCTTCATCAATCTGAAAAACAATATCTCCGCCTTTTCCGCCGTCTCCGCCGTCCGGTCCTCCGTTGGCCACATACAGCTCCCTTCGAAAGCTCACACAGCCGTCTCCGCCCTTTCCGGAACGGATGATAATACGGGCTCTGTCTGCAAACATATTGTGTTCACCTCCTTATTCCACAAAAAGGGCTTCAAATCCATCAAGAGATTTGAAGCCCTGAAATCCCAAAACCTTTTTCCTATTCCTCTGCAGCAACCGGAATAATGGAAACCTGCTTCTTATCCCTGCCCTTTCTGGTGTAACGTACCACACCATCGGTCAGGGCAAATAAAGTATGGTCCCTTCCCAACCCTACATTCAGACCGGGATGAATTCTTGTCCCTCTCTGCCTGTAAAGAATATTGCCTGCTAATACAAACTGTCCGTCTGCTCTTTTTGCCCCTAATCTCTTGGACTCGGAATCACGGCCGTTCTTTGTAGAACCGACTCCCTTTTTATGGGCAAATAACTGAAGGTTCATTTTCAGCATATTCTACACCTCTTTCGCAATAATCTTCAAATATTCGTTCTCATAACTTTCCTGTATCTGGAATAACCCCAGCATAAGCGAATCCATCAGCAGTCTGGACGCCTCGCCGGGACCAACTATAAATTCCCAGAATAAGTATCCGTCTTCACTGGTTACATGGATAATATCCTCTGTAAACGTGTCGATAGAATTCACGGTATTCACCATCAATGCAGACACAGCGGCACAGATGATATCACGTCCCTGCTCTGCGAATCCGGCATGTCCAGTGGATTCGATCTTTCGGAACTCTCCGTTCTCTTTCCAAACTGTAACTGTGATCATCTCATACCTGGCTTTTAGCCATTAATTTTTTCAATCTTTACTTTTGTATACTGCTGCCTGTGTCCTTGTTTCTTGTGGTAACCGGTTTTTCTCTTATACTTGTAAACGATTACTTTCTTAGCCTTTCCGTTTTCCACTACAGTTGCAGTTACACTGGCATTTGCCACGTCACCGCCTACTTTCAGGCCGTTGTCGCTGATTGCAAGCACATCATCAAAAGTAACTGTCTCACCGGCTTCCACACCCAGCTTCTCCACTTTCAGGCAGTCGCCTTCTGCCACTTTATACTGCTTGCCACCTGTTGCAATGATTGCGTACATCTAAGTACCCTCCTATAACTCTTACTCGCCAAATTCGGTAGTTGAGATTCAACACTTCATACCTCTTTGTGCGGCATACTTCTGTATTTTACCATGGATGGTACTATTTCGTCAAGAAATTTTGTTAATTTTATTCCTCTTTCATCAGGCTAACAGATAATCCAAAAACATTTTCACCCGTTCCACACGATTGGTATACGCAGATACACATAAATAACATCCGTCTTTATAACTATTCATATTTCTAATCAGGGGGCTGTCCGAGATATCCACGCCCACAGGGATTTCCTCTCCTTCCTCTGTGGTGTAATACACCAGCCGGTCCTGATACTTCTGGTAAATCTCTTTTGCCAGGGCATCTTTTAGGTTCAGCACCCTCTTTCCCTTGGCAATACCCATAAGATTAGCCTTTTGGCAGACCAGGGCATCTGTGGTTCCTGCCTCCAGATAAGCCACTGTTTTCTGAAAATATGTGTTGCTGTAATCTTTCTGGTTCTCCAGATTAAAAAATGCGTTGGCGTCAAAGGTAATGGTTCCCTTTTCCTGGAAAGCGGCATATGTTTCAAATTCTTTGTAGAAGCCAGAGGTTTCCGATACGCCGTCATAGCAGTTAATGAATGTGATATGAAGCAGTGTGTCTTCCGGACGGTTTAAAAAGGCGTGGATGAAATATACCAGTAAAAATAAAAACACCAGAATTCCTACAATGGGGATTTTGTAATAGGTCCAGATGTACTCCGCAGCCTGCTTTGTTTCCATTTCCTGTATTTTTTCTTTTTCTGCCTGCAGTCTTTTTTTCATCGGCTGTTCCTTCCGTGTTCCGTGGTTTTTATTTTCATATAAACACATTGGAAAATCACTTTTTCTCTCTAAGTATATGCCTTTTCCCCAATTCCGTCAACGCAAAAAAGCAACGCCATAACCAGCATTGCTTCTTTGCGTTCCAAAATATGTTTTTTCTACAGCTTACCGCCAGAGGTTGCGATACCTTCGATGAACTGTTTCTGGAAGATCAGATACAGAATAATCATAGGAACACAGGCAATCAGTGAAGCTGCCATAAGCTGCGGATAATTGGATGTATACTGTCCCTGCATGGTTGCCAGCGCTGCGGATAACGGCATCTTTGTGGAGCTGGAGTTTACAACCAGAGGCCACATAAGGTCTTTGTAAGCAAATACGGCTGTAAAGATACCAAGTGCCACCATAGAAGATCTGGTAAGCGGTGACATAATATGAAGGAATGTCTGGAAAATATTACATCCGTCAAGACGTGCTGCTTCTTCCAGAGATGCAGGCAGTCCCATGTAAGCCTGTTTCAACAGGAATGTACCGAACGCAGTTACCATTCCGGGGAATACCAGCGCAAAAATGGTATTTGTCATTCCCATGCCGCTGACCATCAGGTACTGGGGAATGATAAAAATCTGAGCCGGAATCATCATCTGAAACAGTACCAGAGAGAACATAACATTCTTTCCTTTGAATTCCAGTCTTCCAAATGCATAGCCAGCCAGCGTAGCAGTCAATACAGCACAGACTACACGCCAGAAAATCAACAGCAATGTATTTTTATAAAGAAGAAGGAAATTCATATTGTTCCAGACAGTACTAAAAGCATCGGTTTTCCATACTGACGGAAAGATTACAAAAGGATTCACCTGGGTTGCCTCCGTCACAGACTTAAACGAAGTCAAAATCATCCAGAGAAAGGGTACCATCATGATGATAGAAAAAATAACCAATATAACATGAATTAAAACTGTAGTAAATTTTCTTCTCGCTTCCATACTCTGCCTCCCCTACTCGTAATGAACCCATTTTTTCTGGCCAATCATCTGGAATACTGTAATAACTAAGATAACTGCAAGCAGAAGCATAACGATTGCTGAGCCATATCCCTTATTACCGTAATCAAAGGACTGCTGATAGAACAGGTAAACAATTGACTGCGTCTTCGGGAGCGCTGCATTGGAAGTTTCCATAACCATGTAAATCAGGTCGAATACCTGCAGTGCACCGATTACCCTTGTGATCAACACAAAGAAAATAGTCGGGGAAAGCAGCGGAACTGTAATATTAAAGAACGCCTGAATACCGGACGCTCCGTCAATATCTGCCGCTTCGTAATAATCATGCGGAATTTCCTGCAGACCGGAAAGGAACAATACAATGTTGTAACCGAGAATGGACCATACGCCGATGACGCCCACACAGATCCACGCGATTTTCGGATTGGAAATCCATTCCACATGGAGACCAAACGCATTGTTCAAAAGACCGAACTGTGAGTTGTACAGCCAGCGCCATACCATTGCCACTGCCGCAGGTGCTGCGATCATGGGCAGGAAAAAGATTGCTCTGTATGCACTGCGTCCTTTCATTTTGCGGTTCAGCAGAACTGCAAGGACAAGAGCGATACAAATCGAAAACGGAACTTCAATAATCGCGTACTTGAACGTATTCCAGAGAGACTGCCATACAACTGAGTCCCCAAACATCTGTGCGTAATTCTCAAATCCGACAAACACATTTCCCTTGCCAAAATCCCCTGTTTTACAAAAAGACTGGTAAATGGTAGAAGCAATGGGATACAGATTCAGAATAATCAGACCTGCCATTGTCGGAATAATAAACAGCCATCCCCAGAACAGCTGGTTTTTTTCCCATGTTGTCATTTTTGCCTTTTTATTCATCTTTTCACCCTCTATCTTTTAATTCTGCACTGCGGAACATATGGAAAAACCATATATCCCGCAGTACAAAGTTATAAAAGCCTATTTTTAATTACTTTCCGATGCAATGAGATCATTCATGGTCTTGGCAAACTGCTTGCAGGTTTCTTCCATCTTGGAAGGATCGTTCCATGCAGGTACCAGGTCAACTTTCGCCTGCTCTGTCCATCTGGTGGAATTATAGGTATAAGGTCTCAAAATCAGCTCATTTGTCACACCCTCATCCTTTGATTCTTCCGTGATATCCAGATATGGCTGCAGGTTAAATGTGTCAGTATAATTTACCCATGCTTCAGAAGTGCCTTCGAATGCAGACATGGTCACACCCAGTTCTGCCTGCTTTTTCTGCATTTCTTCTGAACCGAACCATTCGATCAGTGCCCAGGAGTCGTCAGCACGGTCAGTGTTTGCCGGAGCTGCCCAGCCAAGGCCGTTACAGATAGAAGCGCGGACACCAGTCTCTTTGTCATAGGGAAGAATGGCAACATCACAGTTTTCTGTCATCACGTTATTTTCCTTGAAACCGGATACCATCCAGGAGCCCTGTGTTACCATGGCAACTGTGCCAGACTGAATCAGCGCGTCTGTATTTGTCTCAGCCATAGTTGTTGCGCTTGGACAGCAGTCTTTCAGGACTTTTCCTACAAAATCCATAGCTTTTAAAGTATTGGGGTCATCATATCCGGACTTCTTGTCGTCTGTCAGGATTGTTCCGCCCATGGAATAGATCATGTTATAGTAGCTGTCCTGTTCGTTGGTAGTATTCATAGCAAAACCATACTTGCCGTCATGGGTAAGCTTTTTGGCAGCATCATAGAAATCATCCCATGTCCAGGTGCTGTCAGGATAATCCAGTCCTTCATCGTCAAACATCTTTTTGTTGTACCACAAAGCAATGGTATCGTAGTCTTTCGGAATCGCGTAGATGGAATCATTATGTGTGTAAAGTTCGGTAACTTCCGGCATATAATTATCCATATTAATGACATCGCTCTTTTCAATATACTCATCTAAATTCAGCAGCATGTCATTATTCATGTAAATCTGAGAGTTATTGGAATGCATCCAGAATACGTCTGGCATATCTCCGCCGGAAGCGCCGGCCTCAAGTAGTGTCCAGTAGCTGTCCCAGTCTTTTACTTCAACTTTTGCCTTAATTCCGGTTTCCTCTGTAAACAGGTCACAGATTTCCTGAATACCCGGCTGCTGGTAGTTGTCCCAGATTACCACTTGCAATGCATCCGAGGAAGAACCACCACCGGAACTGCCAGAGTCTCCGGAATCACCTGACGAAGAACTTCCGCCGCCACCGCCGCAGGCTGTCAGAGACACGCACATAGCTGCTGTTAATAATACTGAAACTAGTTTTTTTCTCATCATTTTTAATTCCCCCTTTTTATTAAATTGTGCTTATTAACACTGGTTTTATTCTATAGTATTTTGGTTATTTCGCATATGGAAAAATGTCCGCTTTTTATGTTTTAATGAATAGTATCACAATAAGACTATTTTTGCAGTTGACTTTTAGGGAAATTTGTACTAAAATTTGGAGAGCTATCAATAATTTTACAAATAATTCGGAAAATAATAGGAGGAAAAATGTCTAAATTCTTTGGAAATGATACTTTATTCGGCCGTTTTTTTGGTCAGGCAGGAAATGTGATAACAATGAATCTTCTATTCCTTGTTTGCAGTCTTCCAATCGTAACATTGGGAACTGCCTATACATCTATGTATTATGCCCTGATGCGCAGCCTTCGATACGGAGATACTTCACTGATTCGTGATTTTTTTCACAGTTTTCGACAGAATTTCAGACAATCTGCCCTGTCATGGCTGGCAGTTGTGGTACTTGCTGTGGTTTTTTCAGCGGATATCGGTATGTTTGGTCCCGGAGGCATATACCCGTTTATGCCCTTTTACTATCTGTTTCTTGTGCTTATAATAATAGCCGCAATCACATTCATGTTTGTATTTCCTGTGATTGCGGCATTTGAAAATACGCTTAAAAATTTGTGGATACAGTCTTTCTTTCTGGCAGCCAGGAATCTTCCCTCAGCCCTGGCCATCCTGATTTTGAATGTTGTTCCGCTGTATGTCTCGTTGACTACCCCGGTTCCTCAGTTCTTTGGCATGGCATTGTTTTTCTGGATTGTGGGCGGGTTTGGTTTTATTGCATGGGTGAATACGTTTCTCTTTTACCGCATATTCAAACCTCACCTTCCAGAAGAACCTGCTGAAGAGAACCTGGCCTGACCCGGCTGTCACAGCGGATACTGGCGGATGTATTCTTCTTTGACTTCCACCAGTTCCAGCTGGAGCTCTCTGTAAGCGCTGGGACTCATATGAAATTTGTGCTTAAATGTTTTGGAGAAAGACAGGGAATCGGTGTAGCCTACACTGATTCCCACACTGCGCACTGGTTCGTTGGTGTCCTTTAACAGCTGCGCGGCTTTCTCCATGCGGAAATTCATGAGAAAACTCTGGGGGGACATATTCATCTCCCGTTTAAACAGGCTGGTGAGATATCCCCTGCTGATTCCTATGGTATTGGCTATCTCCGAAATCTTCAGCTTTTCCGCGTACGAATTCATGATAATATCCACCGCCATTTTCACATACACTTTATCGGGATACTCCGGGTCCCTGTCGTCAATCCGGCTCTGGCTGCCTTCCAGCAGCAGCGCAATGACAGCATACAGATAGCTTGCCCGTTTCATCTCATCCACTATGGTGGGCTGTCTGGCCGAAAAAATCTTCTCAATCCCTCCGCTGACTGTGTACATATTTACAATAGATACCACCAGACTGTCTCTGGAAAAACCAATATGATGCACAATCCGTTCCGCATCAAAACCGTGGAATCCAATCCACAGATACTCCCAGGGTTCCTGTTCATCGGCCTGGTAAACGGTCTCCTCATCCGGGTAAATGGCAAACACCTGTCCGGCAGATATCTGGTAAGTTGTTTCTCTGGCCTGCAGACTTCCCTTTCCCCGCAGGATAATATGCAGCACATAATTTTCTCTCACATAAGGGCCGAATTTGTGTCCAGGGTCACACTGCTCTCTCCCGCAGTAATCCAGTACCAGCGGGCTGGTGATATGCATATTGTTGATCTGCTGTAGATCCTCCAGACATTTTTGAGTTACATTTTCTGTGTAACCGACTGTTTTTTTCTCCACAATTTTCCACGCGCCTTTCGTATGCTGTGACTTCTGCGTCTCTATTGGTTATCCCCGCTGTGCAGGATAAATAATCTTGCATCAAAATCTCCGCCTTTTTGGGGACGCTGGAACTCATCCAGTGCAGTGTCCGATGTGAGGAGTCCTATCTGCATCAGCTCATCTCCATAATGAGACGCCCTGCTCCCATCCAGAGTGTAACTAAAATCTGGAGACAGGCCCTTCAAACGAAGCCTGGAAAAAGGTGCATTTGCCATATTTAATGTGCGGTACCATCCCACAATGGCATCCTTTTTGTCTTCACTGACAACCATCCATGCAGTAAGATTCCCCTCAAAAGGATTCTCCAGTCTGTAGAAGGTTCCATACTGCAGAAGATTTCTATATTTTTTCACAAAAACGATCTGCTTTTTAACATCCTCTATTTCCTGTGCGCTTAGTTTATTCAAATCCAGTTCATAGCCAAACGTTCCAAAGCAGGCCACATCTGCCCTGGTCTGCAGCGGTGTCACCCGCCCCAGCTGATGATTGGGCACAGCTGACACATGTGCGCCGATACTTCTCAGAGGATAACAGTAAGAAGTTCCGTACTGTATCTTCATCCGCTCAGCAGCATCGGAATCGTCGCTTGTCCAGCACTGAGGCGCATAGTGCAGCATACCCGGGTCAAAACGTCCGCCGCCGCTGGCACAGGACTCAAAGAGCACATGGGGAAATTCGCTGGTAAGCCGTTCATACAAGCTGTAAACGCCCAGAATATACCTGTGGAACACCTCTCCCTGCCGGTCTGCCGGAAGCTTGGAAGAATAGCACTCTGTAATGCTTCTGTTCATATCCCATTTGATGTAGGAAATCTTTGCTTCCCGGAGAAGCTTGGCAATCATCTGGTGGATATAGTCTACTACTTCAGGTCTGGAGTAATCCAGAACCCACTGATGCCGTGCCTTGGATGCAGGATAGCCCGGTGTGGAAATAATCCAGTCCGGATGTTCCCGGTACAAATCGGAATCCTCATTGACCATCTCCGGCTCAATCCATAGTCCGAACATCATGCCCATATCTTCCACCCGCTGAGCCAGACCGGTGATTCCATCTGGGAGTACATCCCGGTTCACTACCCAGTCGCCCAGACCTGCATTGTCACTTCTGCGGGCGCCAAACCAGCCGTCGTCCAATACAAACAGCTCTACACCGCACTCTTTTGCCTTGACGGCAATCTCCAGGAGACGCTCCTCATTAAAATCGAAATAAGTGGCTTCCCAGTTATTCAGCAGAATGGGGGACGGGCGGTCCCTCCAGGTTCCCCTGGCCAGACGTTTACCATACAGCTGGTGGAATTCCTGGCTCAGCTTATTCAGTCCGCTGTCCGAATATACAATCACTGCCTCCGGTGTCTGAAACTGGGCGCCGGGCTCCAGTTTCCAGTCAAATCCGCCGGGATGTATACCCATGAGGACTCTGGTCACCTGCTGTGCATCCACTTCTGCCTGTGCCAGGAAATTTCCGCTGTAGATTAAGCTGAAGCCCAAAGCCTCTCCCTGAAACTCATCGGTGCGGGGCCGCTTCAAAACCATAAAAGGATTGTGTTCATGGGATGAGTTTCCTCTTCTGCTGCCCACAGACTGAATCCCCGGTTCCAGATGTCTGGTTTTCAAGTGGAATTCTCTCCCCCAGCATCCGGAGGAATGAACCATATCATAGCCGCTGTCCGGCAGATCCAGGCACAGACTCATAGCTGACAGCAGATGAAGATTCTGGCTGCCCTCATTGATGAGCCGTACACTACGGGCAATACAGCTTCTGTCCCGGAAAATGGTATAGCTGAGTTTCACAGTCAGGCCGCAGACAGAATCTTTTAAAGTGATTTCCAGCGTTTCCGCCTCACTGTCATCCTCAGTGTAGACAGCCGGAAGCCCCTGAAGTTTCGGTTTGCCCTTCATAATCTGATGGCTTTCATATTTGGCGTCCGTCAGGCGGCTGCCATTTTCATGGAGAACTTCCAAAGCCGGCTGTCTGAAATCCGTAGTGCCGTACACCCCGTATTCCTGCTTGGTATTTGCCAGAGTAAAAAGCGGCTGGCTGTCATTCTCCACATAAGCGGTCATAGAACGGAGGATTGTCTCTGACAAATATGAGTAATCCTCCCTCAGATGTATACGCCCGCCAAAATACAGCTGCCCCATATGCCCGTTGGGCAGTACTTCCATAATATAACTCACAGAATCATTGTAGAGATGGAATGTTTTTGATTTCTCGATAAATTGTATTCCCATTTTACAGACCTCCTATTTATGATATAGCCGATACCATTATTTGCAGTCCTGTGTTAATGTTTCGTAGACAGGAAAACAGTCAAACGTTGCAAAATAGTCTTTTGGTGTCTCTGCCCGCCGGATCAGCTCATGAGAGCCGTCTTCATGCAGAAGGATTTCAGAAGAACGAAGCTTGCCATTGTAGTTATATCCCATGGAAAAGCCGTGGGCACCTGTGTCATGGATAAACAGATAATCTCCTATGGCAATCTCAGGCAGCTGCCGGTCAATGGCGAACTTATCATTATTTTCACACAGAGAGCCTGTCACGTCGTAAGTTTTTGTGCACGGTGCCTGTTCCCTGCCCAGAACCGTGATATGATGGTACGCTCCGTACATGGCCGGACGCATGAGATTCACCGCGCAGGCATCGCATCCGATATATTCCTTATGTGTGTGCTTTTCATGGACAGCCTGAGTCACCAGCGCCCCGAACGGCCCTGTCATATAACGGCCCAGTTCTGTGTAGATTGCCACATCCCCCATTCCCGCAGGTTCCAGAACCTCTTCATATACCTGGCGGACGCCTTCCCCGATGGCATATATGTCATTCGGCTCCTGGTCTGGATGATAGGGAATACCAATGCCGCCGGAAAGATTAATAAAGGTAATATGACACCCAGTCTCTTTTTGCAGCTTCACTGCAATCTCAAACAAAATTTTTGCCAGCATGGGGTAATACTCGTTGGTAACTGTATTGCTGGCCAGGAAAGCGTGAATGCCAAATTCTTCCGCCCCTTTGCTTTTTAAAATGCGAAAAGCGTCAAATAACTGCTCTGTGGTCATACCATATTTGGCATCCCCGGGATTGTCCATGATATCATTGCTGATTTTAAAAAGTCCGCCGGGGTTGTAGCGGCAGCTGATAGTCTTGGGAATGGTCCCGATGGTCTTTTCCAAAAAATCAATATGTGTAATATCATCCAGATTAATGATCCCCTGCTCCTGGTAAGCATATTCATACTCCTCGGCAGGTGTCACATTTGAGGAAAACATAATATCCCCCGGCCCGCATCCCACTGCCTTGGCAATCATCAGCTCTGTGAGGGAAGAACAGTCGCAGCCGCAGCCCCAGTCTTTGAGCAGCCGGACAATATATGGATTCGGGTTGGCTTTTACCGCAAAGTATTCTCTAAATCCGGGATTCCATGCAAAAGCTTTCTTTAATGCCTCCACATTCCTGCGGATTCCCCGTTCGTCATAAATATGAAAAGGAGTTGGGTATTCTTTCACAATTTCCAAGATTTTTTCCAGAGATACAAAAGGTGTTTTCAGCATAAGTCCTCTCTCCTTCGTTCTATTGTATTAAAGTATTAAGCATAATTGCCAGGGTCTATCTCCACAATCTGCAGCATATTGGTGGCTGCTCCCTCTCCTGTGGTGGCATTGGTGGCCGGGTCTCCGGCAGTGAACACCAGCATGTCCCCGGGCTTTACAAATCCCTTATCCAGCACCGTCCTTGCCGCGTCCTGTATAATGTGTTCTGTGGTGCTGTGTTCATACCCCTTCAGAGGAGTAATGCCCCAGTAAAGCTGAAGTTTATGGCGTACCACATCGTTGGGCGTAACGGCATAGATGGGGACTTTCGGCCGGAAACTGGAAATCAGACGAGCCGTCTTCCCCAGAACGGTAGGTGTTACGATGGCGTCTGCCTGGAGTTTCTGCACACACAGAACAGCGGCATAACCTACAGCACTGGACACAGACTCTTTGGAATCCATCCTGCGGTGTTCCGTAAATTTTTTATAATCCAGGTGCTTTTCTGTGCTCTCTGCAATTTCCACCATCATTTTCAGGGCTTCCAGGGGATATTTTCCAGCTGCAGTCTCACCGGACAGCATGGTGGCATCCGTACCGTCATAAATAGCATTCGCCACATCGGTTACTTCCGCCCGGGTGGGCCTGGGATTGCGCATCATGGAATCCAGCATCTGTGTGGCAGTAATCACAGGAACATACTGCTGATTGCATTTGCTGATAATCGTCTTCTGGATATGAGGAACTTTATGGGCCGGTATTTCTACCCCCATATCTCCTCTGGCTATCATAATGCCGTCAGATTCCTGAATAATATCATCAATGTTATCAATTCCCTCCGCATTTTCAATCTTGGCGATAATGCCGATTTGGCTCCCGCCATTTTCGTCCAGCAGACTGCGGATTTCCTGAATGACTTCTTTATTCCGCACGAAAGATGCGGCGATAAAATCAACCCCCTGGCGGACACCGAATAAAATGTCGTCTCTGTCTTTTTCAGTAATCCCCGGAAGGTTTACTTTCACGTTGGGAACATTGACGCCTTTTCTTTCCCCCAGTTCCCCGCCGTTTAACACCCGGCATGAGATCTCGGAAGGAGTGGTGGAAATCACTTCCAGCTCCATCAGACCGTCATCAATCAAAATCCGGGAGCCTGCTTTCACATCCTTGGGCAGTCCGGGGTAAGAAATCTGTACTTTCTCCTGGTCTCCTTCCACTTCCTCGGTTGTCAGAAGAAACGTCTGCCCGGCTGTCAGCTGTACCTTTCTGCCATCTTTTAATGTACCGGTCCGAATCTCCGGCCCCTTGGTGTCCAGCAGCAGTGCGATAGGCTTACCACACTCTTCCCGGACACTTTTTACTCTGTCCATGCGTTCCTTTTGCTCTTCATGGGTTCCGTGGGAAAAGTTAAAGCGGGCCACATCCATACCGATGTCCGCCAGTGCCTTCAACACTTCCCGATCCTGGGAAGCCGGTCCCACAGTGCAGATAATCTTTGTACTTCTCATCATGTATCCTCCTATTTGACATGTGTATGACTAAACAAATGATTCTGACAATACTCATAATTTCCATTGCATTTGGAACAGAAACGAAATTCCAGGTCAGGATTATCCAGCTCCGTCTGTCCGCATACAGCACACTTGTGCTTGCTGACTGTCCCACTGCCTCTGCCCGGCGCCCGTCCGGGGTTGACCGCTTTCTGGAAATTCCTCCTGCGCTTCACTTCACTGGGCTTATATCTGGCCACATTCCTGGTGGACAAAAAGAAAATGATAAAATTCAGCAGCGATGCCACCACCGGAATCACCATGGGCCAGGCCCCGTGGCGCAGATATGTGATGATATTATAAATAATCATGGCTCCGTACAAAATTCCCATCCATTTGATTTTCAATGGGAAAATAAACCAGAACAGCACTTCCATATCCGGATATGTGGCAGCAAAAGCCAGCAGTATTGAGGTACTAATATAATAGGTAGAAAATGCCATTCCCAGGTTCATCAGAGAATAAGCATCCCCGATCACAAAATACAGGATAAAAGCCCCGATAATGGTAAAAATCACACCGCTGAAAATGTACAAAGTATATCGGAAAGCCCCCCAGGTCCGCTCCAGAGTGGAACCAATAGAGTAATAAAAATACAGCATAATAATGGTAAAAATATCCAGGCTTTCCGGCGGAATCAGAATCCAGGTAAGCACCCGCCACACCTGCCCCCGGAAAATCATTCCCGGGTCCAGTGCCAGATAGCTGAGAATATCCGGCAGAAGCAGTTCCAGCACATATCCGGTCACATAACAGATAATGATATAAATGGTCAGATTATGGATGCCATACCTGCCAAACTTCCGTTCAAAATTTGTAATTGGTCTCATAGATCTCCTTCATAATCAAAACAATTTTTTCTTTGAAAAAATAATCGTCACAATCAAACTGATTACCAGTGAAATGCAGATTACACAGAAAAACCCCCATTTACTGCCGGCAAAAGGCATTCCCTCCACATTTACATTCATACCGTAGGCACTGAATATCATAGTGGGAATAGACATTACTATAGTTACCGTTGCCAAAAATTTCATGACAATATTCAGGTTATTGGATATAACAGAGGCAAACGCATCCATCATGCCGCTTAAAATGCCGCTGTATATATTTGCCATCTCAATGGCCTGTTTATTCTCAATGATAACGTCTTCCAGCAGGTCCGTATCTTCTGGGTACTTTTTAATTTTCTCGATTTTCAAAAGTTTCTCCAGCACAATCTCATTGGACCGAAGGGAGGTGGTGAAATATACCAGAGATTTTTCCAGCTCCAGCAATTCGATTAATTCCTGGTTCCTGGCAGATGCGTAAAGCTTTTCCTCTACCTGCTCGCTCTTTTTATCAATGATGCGCAGATAATGCAGGTACATGGTAGCATTCCTGTGGAGGATCTGCAGGATAAAGCGGGTCTTCATATATGTGTAAAAACTCCGCACACGGCCTTCCATAAACCGGTTCAGTACTTGTGTGTCTTCCAGGCAGACAGTCAATATGGCAGATTCCGTTACAATAACCGCCAGGGGAATAGTTCCATACCAGTCCTTGTCATTGCGCTCCTCGATAATGGGAATATCCACCAGAATCAAGGTATACTCATCTTCCACTTCGATACGGGAACGCTCTTCCTCATCCAGCGGCGCCCGCAGGTCATCGACTTCTATATGATATTTCTCCGCAATCTGGAAAATTTCTGTGGCTGTGGGATTGGTCATGGCTACCCAGCATCCGTCCACAGGTTCGTCGATTTGGCGGATCACTCCGTCTACTGTGCGGAAACATCTGATCATAATTATCCCTCCTCCCGCTGTGTTTTATTATGGGCTTGCGCCAATGTTACCATTATAAGTTCAAAACCCCAATTTTGTCAATTCATCCCATACGCCTTTACAAATTTTTTTCGTTATGGCTCGTATGATATACTATTAAGAAAAATTTGGGGCGCATTACGAAATGCCTCCCATCCTTTACAATTTTTTTTAATTCCGCTATAATGAATAAGCTGTGTGCAGTCATAAATAAGTCTATTTTTAAGCAAAGAAAGGAATTCTCAAACTATGAGCGGTTCAACTTTTGGAAATATATTCCGCGTTACCACCTGGGGAGAATCTCACGGTCCGGGACTGGGCGTTGTGGTGGACGGCTGTCCCGCAGGGCTTTCTCTGTCCGAAACAGATATACAGCTATTTCTGGACAGACGCAGGCCTGGCCAGAGCCGGTTTACCACTGCAAGAAAAGAACCGGACCAGGTGGAAATCCTCTCCGGCGTCTTCGAGGGCAGGACCACCGGAACCCCTATCTCTATGCTGGTACGCAATCAGGATGCCCGCTCCCGGGATTATGGGAATCTGGCACAGGCCTACCGTCCGGGACACGCTGACTACTCTTTTGATGCCAAATACGGCTTTCGGGATTACCGGGGCGGAGGCCGTTCCTCCGGGCGGGAGACCCTGGCACGTGTAGCCGCAGGCGCCGTCGCCGGGAAAATCCTCAATGTTCTTGGTATCCATCTATGCGCTTATATCCAGTCAATCGGGCCTGTCAAGATTCAGACCTTTGACTCTGAACAGATAAGGCAGAACCCGCTTTGCATGCCGGACGCTGAAGCCGCGGCAAAGGCACAGGATTATCTGGAACAGTGCAGAGAAAGACAGGATTCTGCGGGAAGCGTGGTGGAATGTATCATCAGAAACTGCCCCCCAGGAATCGGTGATCCTGTCTTTGAAAAACTGGACGCCAATCTGGCAAAGGCCATCATGTCCATAGGAGCTGTCAAAGCCGTAGAAATCGGGGACGGCACTAAGTCCGCCTATTCCTGCGGCAGTCAGAACAATGACGGTTTCTTTTATGGAGAGGACGGCCGATTGGAAAAAACCTCCAACCATGCCGGAGGAATTCTGGGTGGAATCAGTGACGGAAGCCATATTCTGCTGCGGACGTACATAAAGCCCACCCCCTCTATCAGCCAGCCCCAGGCCACTGCAGGGAAAAACGGGGAAAACATCACTCTGGAAATCAAAGGACGCCACGATCCGGTCATCGGCCCCCGGGCAGTGGTGGTGATAGAATCCATGGCTTCCATCGTACTGGTGGACGCACTGCTGGGCGGCATGAGCGCCCGGATGGAATATCTGGAGAAAATCTGGAGAAGCAGATAATACCAGATGAGAACCTCTGGTTCACGGCGGTGATATAGTTATAGTAACAAAGTCTCCTTGAATTTTCAAATAATTCAAGGAGACTTTGCGATTTTGTATAAATGCTTGACATTGAAATTATTATCTATCCCTCAATCCTGGAAAACATAATGCAGTTGGGAGTTTCCACTTTCAGAGGACGGCCTTTCTGTATTAAAAGACTATTTTCATAGTCAATGGCAAATGTAGTGATGGAATTGCTCTCATGATTCACCACTGCCAGATGCCTGCAGTCCGGGAAAATCGCCAGATCTTTCGGATATTCCCCGCTGATGGGAAGGGCAAATTTCTTTGTAAGAAACCCAGACTGTGCATCAATTTTGTACATGGCCACTGTATTATCTCCCGCTGTGGAACAAAACAGATGTTTTCCGTCCGGTGCCAGAGCCAGGCCCGACGCAGCATCATGCATCTCGTCCAGTTCATCGGAGAGGGTGGATACACTCTGCAGAAGCTCAAACTGCGGATTTTTCCCTGTGCCGTCATAACTGTACACGTTAATTTCATTACTCAGTTCAAACAGCAGGTATGCGAATCTGCCGTCTGCGCTGAACCGGATAATCCGTGGTCCGGATTCCCGCTTGCAACGGAGAATATCCACCAGACGCAGTTTATTGGTACGTCTGTCAATGCTGTAGATCTTCACCTGGTCAATACCGTTGTCCACAGCGCACAGATACTTATTGTCCGGGGTGGGCCGCACACAATTTACATGGGGACGGAAATTCCGTTCCGCCACACTTCCCAGTCCTTTATGAAATACGCCGTCCATCAGACCGCCAAGACTTCCATCCTCCCGTGTATGCACCACCGTCACTTTGCCGTCGTGATATCCCGCCACGTACAGATATTTTCCCTCTTGATCCAGGGATAAAAAGCATCCCCGCATCCCTTCGATATTCACACTGTTGATACGCTCCAGATTTCCAATAGAATCCACAGCGAATACAGCCACTCCCTCGTCTTCAATGGAATATAAATACTTGCCGTTTTTGGATTTTGCCACATAAGAGGAATTGCGCACGGCAACTTCACACCGCTCGGTCAATGTGCCTTCCTCTACATCCACATCATAGATATGAAGCCCTTTACTTTTTCCATGTACATATGTCCCCACATATGCCACATATCTTTCATTACTCATGGACTTTCTCCCCCTTCCTCACGAATTTTCTTTGAAAAAGCTTTTCACTGCCTCAAGGACGCTGGTAAGATCTTCTTGTGTATGCGCCGCAGACAAAAACATTGCCTCGAACTGAGCAGGCGCCAGATGGACACCAGATTTCAGCATATGTTTAAAGTAAGCGGCATATTGGGCCGTATCGGATTTCTTCGCGCTGGCATAGTCCTCTACTAAATTATCTGTAAAGAACAGACACCCCAGAGACTGGATATGGTTCAGCTGGCAGGGAATCTGATTTTCCTCTAAAAAGGACTTCATCTCCCCGAAAAACCAATCCCCCATTTCCTGCAGTCTCTCATAAATTTCCGGCTGGGAATAAAGTATGCGAAGCTGTGCCAGTCCTGCTGCCATGGCGATGGGATTGCCGCTTAATGTCCCTGCCTGGTACACCGGCCCCACAGGCGCCACCTGTTCCATAATATCTCTGCGCCCGCCGTAAGCGCCTACAGGCATGCCTGCACCGATAATTTTCCCATAAGTGGCCAGGTCCGGAGCCACCTGGTAATACCCCTGTGCTCCGGTGAAGCCCAGACGGAATCCTGTGATCACCTCGTCAAAGATCAACAAAGCCTGATGACGGTCACAGAGACTGCGAAGCCCCTCAAGGAACCCATCTTTTGGAAGTACCACTCCCATATTTGCCCCCACTGGTTCTACAATCACTGCAGCCACCTGCCCGGGATTCTCCTCCAGCAGCAGCTTTACACTATCCAAATCATTGTAAACGGCTGTCATGGTATCCTGAACGCACCGCGGCGTCACCCCGGCACTGTCCGGCACACCGCTTGCCATCACACCGGAACCGGCGCTCACCAGCATGGCATCGCTGTGGCCGTGGTAACAGCCGGCAAACTTGATTACTTTATTCTTTCCAGTGAATCCCCTGGCGGCACGAAGGGCACTCATTACCGCTTCCGTACCGGAATTGACCATGCGCACCATTTCAATGGAAGGAATATGCTCACAGATAAATTCAGCCATCTCCACTTCAATCTCTGTGGCGCACCCGAAGCTGAGCCCCTGGCTGCATGCCCTGGTTACCGCTTCCCGGATACGTGCATCATTATGCCCTAGAATACATGGCCCCCAGGAATCGATAAAATCAATATAAGAATTGCCGTCAGCGTCGTAAATCCGGCTGCCGTCAGCCCGTTCTATAAAACGGGGAGCCACGCCGATAGCCCCGTAAGCGCGCACCGGGCTGTTCACCCCTCCTGGTATGCACTTCACTGCACGCTCAAACAGTTTTTGTGATTTTTCCGCTGTCATTTATCCGATTCTCCCTTCTTTCATGAAACCTGCCAGTTCTTTGGCAAAATAGGTCAGGTAAATATCCGCTCCTGCCCGGTATGTGCTGACAGCCATCTCACAGATAATGCTGTCTTCATCCACAAACCCCGCATCTGCCGCAGCCTTCACCATTGCGTATTCCCCGCTGACACTGTAAGCAGCTACGGGAACCAGCGTCTCCTGTTTCACATCTGAAAGAACGTCCAGGTAAGCCAGTGCAGGTTTTACCATGAGAATATCCGCCCCTTCTTCCAGGTCAAGCCCTGCTTCTTTCAGTCCCTCTCTCCTGTTATGATAGTCCATCTGATATCCTTTCCGGTCGCCGAAAGACGGTGCCGACCCTGCCGCATCCCGGAATGGACCATAAAAGGAGGAGGCGTATTTCACCGCATAAGACATGATGGGAACATCCAGATACCCTTTCCCATCCAGGGCGCTGCGGATGGCCATAATTCGTCCGTCCATCATGTCAGAAGGTGCCACCATATCCGCCCCTGCATCCACATGAGACACCGCAATTTTCGCCAGCTGCTCTAAAGTACTGTCATTATCCACATGTTCCCCGTGCAGCAGTCCGCAGTGTCCATGGGAAGTATATTCACACATACATACATCAGTAATATAGTACAAATCCGGGAAACGGCGTCTGGCTTCTCTCAGCGCTCTCTGTACAATGCCGTCCTCTGCATAAGCCTGGCTCCCTATTTCATCTTTCACAGCCGGAATTCCAAAAAACATCACCTGTGATACCCCTGCTTTTTCCAGACGTTCCAGTTCGTAGTGCATACGGTCCACACTGTAGCGGAACTGTCCCGGCATGGTGGGAATTTCCTCCTCAATATTATCTCCGTCAATGACAAACATAGGGTAAATCAAAGAAGACGCATCCATTCTCGTCTCCCGGACCATTTTGCGCAGTGTCTGGCCGCCCCGCAGCCTTCTGGGTCTGATAGTCATATCCATATCAATCTTCTCCTTTCGCCAGACGGCAGACCAATTCCACAACACTGTCTATGGAAGCCCGGTCAGCCACGTATGTTTTCATGCCAAGTCCATCTGCCTGTGCCTGTGTCTGCTTTCCGATACACACCGCCCGTACTTTAGAAAAATCCAGGTTTTTCGCTGCTTTGGAAAATCCACGCACAGAAGAAGAACTGGTGAATACAGCATAATCAATGTTATCTTTTTCAAATTCTTCTGCCAGGTCAATCAAATCCTGGGTTTCATAAAAAGTATCGTAAGTGGCAGCTTCCTCTACCACAAGGCCCGCTTCTTCCAGAATCTCCACCAGGCGGGGATTTCCCATACTGGCCCTGGGGATAAAGACCTTTTCCCCAGGAGATGCTTTTTCAGCCAAAGCTCTCCCCAGGGATTCTCCGTCAAATACCTGAGGCATCAAGTCCGGGAATATCCCCCTTGTCCGCAGTTCTTTCGCTGTACCTTCCCCCAGGGCTGCAACAGACATTCTCCCCAGGCGCCGGATATCCACCGACAGCTCCTGCAGCTGGTTGAAAAACACTTTTACCCCTGTAGGACTGGTGAACACCATCCAGCTGAAATCTTCTATGTGGCTACATATTTCACCGATTTTACTTGTATCCTCCACCGGACGGGTGGATATGGCAGGCAGCTCCAGCACCTCCGCCCCTTGGCTGCGAAGTTTCGCCGCCATCACGGAACTTAACTCCCTGGGACGGGTCACCAGGACTTTACACCCTGCCAGTGGCAGACTCTCATACCAGGCAAACTGCCCGGCCAAAGCGCACACCTCTCCCACTACAATCACCGACGGGGCCTTGATCTTGTGCTTTTGGGCCTCTTCCGGCAGAGAAGCTACTGTGGAAACTACCCGTCTTTGGCGGGAAGTGGTTCCCTGCTGTAACACGGCGGCAGGTGTGTCAGGGTCCATCCCGCCGTCCAGCAGTCCCCGGCAGATATCCGGCAGAGAGGTTACCCCCATCAAGAAGATTAATGTCCCTTTTGTTCTCACCAATGCTTCAAAATCAATATCATAATCTTTCCCTGCCCGCCTGTGCCCGGTGATAATGTGCACAGAAGAACAGTAATCCCGGTGGGTTACTGGAATTCCATTATAGGCGGGCACAGCAAACCCAGAGGTCACACCCGGTACAATCTCAAAGGGAATGCCGTTTTTTTCCAGCAGCTCCAGTTCTTCTCCCCCTCTGCCAAATACAAACGGGTCCCCGCCTTTTAACCTCACCACCCGGAAACCTTTCTGTGCTTCCTCAAGCAGTCCTTGATTGATCTGCTCCTGAGGCATGGTATGATTGGCCGCACGCTTGCCCACATAAATTTTATGTGCCTGTTTGGGAATCTGGGATAACACTCCCTGACCCACCAGACTGTCATAGACAACCACCTGGGCTTTTGACAAAACTTCCATTCCTTTTCGGGTAAACAGCCCAATATCTCCCGGTCCGGCCCCTACCAGCCAGACTCTGCCCTTTTCCTGATCTTTCATCGCCTCTTTATCTTCCCTTTCTATCCCTATTCATACACCGTTTTTGCCGCAGATATCCTCCAGACAGCATTTATCGCAATGGGGTCTGCTGCGGGCCGTACACACATCCCGGCCATGGTTCACCAGGCGGTGGCACAAATCATTGCCCTCTTTCGGCGGAATGATCTCCCACAAAGCCATCTCCACTTTTTTTGGGTCTTTGATGCCGTCCACAAGGCCGATGCGGTTGGAAAGACGGATACAGTGGGTATCTGTCACAATGGCTGGCTCTCCAAATACATCTCCCATAATCAGATTTGCGCTTTTTCTCCCCACCCCCGGCAGAGCCAGCAGTGCTTTGAAATCTTTCGGAACGTTTCCATTATATTTTTCTTTCAGTATTTTCATGCAGCCGCTGATGTCTCTGGCTTTGCTCTTTCCCAGCCCGCAGGGACGGACGATTTCTTCGATATCCGCCACATCTGCCTGGGCCAGAGCGTCCACATCCGGGTATTTGGCGTACAGGTCTTCCACCACCACGTTCACCCGGGCGTCGGTGCACTGTGCCGCCAGCCTGACGCTGACCAGCAGTTTCCACGCCTGGTCATAGTCCAGGGTGCAGTCTGCATCCGGGTATTCTTTTTTCAGCCGTTCAATGACTTCTACTGCCAGTTTTTCTTTTGTCATCTTCTATTCCTGCCTAATCTGCCCCCAGCCGGGCCATTTCTTGTTTTACCTGTTCTTCACAGTCCCTCATGGCCAGAATGGTCTTCTCAAACAGCTCATCCAGCTCCCATCCCAGCATTTCGGCACCCTGGCGGATCACATCCCTGGAACAGCCTGCTGCAAAGCGTTTGTCTTTGAACTTTTTCTTCAAGCTTTTCACTTCCATATCCATCACGCTTTTAGACGGACGCATCAAAGCCGCCGACCAGATCAGCCCGGTGAGTTCGTCTGCGGCAAATAACACTTTTTCCATCTCCTTCTCTGGTTTTAAATCCGAACAGATGCCGTATCCGTGACAGCAGATGGAGTAGATCATATCTTCATCCACGCCCCCTTCTCTCAGCAGCTCCGGCGCCTTTTTGCAGTGCTCCTCTGGATATTTTTCAAAATCAATATCATGAAGCAGGCCCGTCAGGGCCCAATATGTCTCTTCCTCTCCATATCCCAGTTCCCTGGCGTACCAGCTCATAACCCCTTCCACGGTAAACGCATGCTGCAGGTGAAAAGGTTCCTGGTTGTATTTTTTCAGCAGATTCAGTGCATCTTCTCTGGTGATCAAAAGATACCGCCTCCTTTTTCTTGGTTATAAATCTTTTCCAGAGAGTGAATAGATCTTCAGACACGCTCTGGTACACAGTGATCATATTTTAGCATAAAAGGAGCGGAAATGAAACAGTCTTCCTTAATTTTGCCTGTCAAAGCGTCTGAAAAAGGAAACTGCCTTCAAACGTCACGAGTTCAGATAAAATAAACAAAACGGAGCTCAAAAAAAGGTAAACTCAGACTTTTCAAACCTTTACCTATTGAGTATAATGATAAGTATACGTTTCCGTTCTTCGAGAGCCATTGCCTCATTAAAAATTTATAAGGAGTGACCGCTATGAACACCAATCCTGAAATTGTATCAGATGAAGTGAAGGAGGCCTGTGCAATCCTTACCATGCGTGACATGGTTCAATATCTTGCTGACAGGGAACATATCTCATATGAGAATGCCATGTTTTGTTTTGCAGACTCCCCTGTGTATGAAGCTTTGTCTGAGTTTGACACAGCAGTCTGGAAAGAAGGGCCTGTGTATTTATTGGACCTCTATGATGAAGCAAACAGGAGAAACAAATGAAAACAGTAAATGGAATCTTCGCGTCTGCTAAAGTATTCGCTGACGGCCCAGACGCCTATGCACTGGCTCAGATCCAGATGATTTGTGACCACCCTGCCTCCAGAGGAAGTAAGATCCGGGTGATGCCTGATGTTCATCCGGGTAAAGTGGGAACCATCGGACTTACCATGACCGTGGGCGGGAGCATCCTGCCAAATCTTGTGGGGATTGATATCGGCTGCGGCATTACATTGGCAAGAATCAAGCAGAAAAAAGTGGAATTTCAAAAGCTGGATACTGTGATTCGAGAAAATATTCCTGCCGGTTTTGGTATCCGGAAAAAAATCCACCGTTTTTATGAAAATTTTGACACAACCCGGCTGTACTGCCACAGACATCTCAACCAGGACAGGACAGCCAGAAGACTGGGTACACTGGGCGGGGGAAACCATTTCATAGAACTGGACAAAGACAGCAGCGGCAGTCTGTATGCTGCCGTACACAGCGGAAGCCGCCATCTGGGAAAAGAAGTAACGGAATACTATCTTCAGCAGGGCCAGAAAGCATTGAAAGAACAGGGAATCCAGGTTCCCTATGAACTGACTGTGCTGGATGGAGCATTAAAAGAAGCATACCTTCATGACCAGCAGATTGTACAGGAATACGCAGCACTAAACCGGGCTGCGATTCTGGATGAAATGATAAAAGGGATGAAGTGGAAAGTTCAGGAGACTATTTCCTGCAGCCATAATTATATAGAAATGAACTCGAAAGAAACATCTTTTGCAGGGGGTATCCTTCGCAAAGGGGCGGTTTCCGCCAAAAAAGGGGAACCAGTCATCATTCCGGTCAATATGCGTGACGGCATTCTCCTTGGAACCGGCAAAGGAAATGAAGACTGGAACTATTCGGCGCCCCATGGTTCAGGAAGGATTCTGCGGCGTGACATGGTAAAAGAAAAATACACGGTATCTGATTTTAAAAACGAAATGAAAGGAATCTACTGCCCCTGTATCGGAAAAGAAACTTTAGACGAAGCGCCATTTGCATATAGGGGGATGGAAAAAATTATGGAAGCAATCGGCGATGCAGCCGAAATCACACAAGTGCTAAAACCAGTTTATAGCTTCAAAGCGGGGAATTAAAAGAAAAAGTTTACTTTTTCCTGGGTCATAATCGCAGCTTTCTTGCCCATATCAAGCCGCCTGATCTGGCCAAGACTTTTCATCCGCTGTGCCGGATAGATATCCGATATTTATGCTTATTCCCCCGTGGCTGTCCATTTCACCCATATGGCGGTAAACAGCTTTATGGTTTATATGGATGTTTTTATATCGGTCCAGCCACGCACAGCTCAGAGTCCAGATTTTTTTGAGCTGCTCATTCTGATCAGTAAGCCTGCCAATCTGGGCGTAAAGCTCATCAAATTCCGCTTCATGTATCTTCTGTTCTTTACGCTTTTTAGCGGCGTCGTTTGGGGAAGCCCGGAATTCTGAAAAACAAAAAAGAAGCCCGCCGAGCCAATATCCGTGTACAGGATAGGTACTCGGTGGGCTTCAACACTTATTTACATGCGCCAATCAACTTGATCTGCAATCTCTCCGTCATCCCAGCCGGGATGCTCATTAATAAGGAAAAGGGCATCTTTAAATCGATAGACTGCAATTCCTATCATTCACTGCATCAGCCAGTTCCTTGCTGTACGGACCATTAACCTCTTCACGACCCAGATAGATGATGGCTTCTTCCAGTTCAGAACTTACTCGCCACAGGATATCAATTTTCTCACTTTGTGACAATTTCGATAATCTGACCAATAACTTTACCATCGGGGACTTCCGCCTTGTGTCTATTATTATAAAAGACAGAACTTGCGATGATTGTTTGTACAAAAAACTCATCTGCACAATTAGCACGTTTGAATACTTTACAATAATCAGGCCACTTATCCAAAATATATTTTGCACATTCCAAAGTAATACTGAACCATTGTGATCCAGCTTTAAGTTCAACACCTATCTTTTTTAGTCTGTTAATTCCAAT
>Ga0137308_100935_pt1 | contig 36062 bp, 30 predicted proteins | sample Inofrocosms_June_FD_97181 | JGI IMG/M metagenome (GOLD analysis project Ga0137308, IMG submission 97181) | Mouse cecal microbial communities from Vienna, Austria - N-Acetylneuraminic and N-Acetylglucosamine D2O microcosms_June | ecosystem: Host-associated > Mammals > Digestive system > Large...
ACCTTCGCCAGGAAGGAGCGCAGGCGCTCGCTCCGGGGCGCGGTGAAGATCCGCTCCGGGACGTCCTCCTCCACGATGAGCCCGCCGTCCAGGAAGAGGACCCGGCCGGCCACCTCCCGGGCGAAGCCCATCTCGTGGGTAACCACCACCATGGTCATGCCCTCGCGGGCCAGGGACTTCATGACCTCCAGCACCTCGCCCACCATCTCCGGGTCCAGGGCGCTGGTGGGCTCGTCAAAGAGCATCACCTCCGGCTCCATGCACAGCGCCCGCACGATGGCGATGCGCTGCTTCTGCCCGCCGGAGAGCTGTCCGGGGTAGGCCCCCGCCCGGCCGGTGAGGCCGACGCGGCCCAGGAGCTCCATGGCCTGGGCCTGGGCCTCCTGGAGGGACTTCTTCTTCAGCTGCACCGGGGCCAGGGTCATGTTCTCCAGCACGGTCATGTGGGGGAAGAGGTTGAAGTGCTGGAAGACCATGCCCATCTTCTGCCGGTGAAGGTCGATGTCCACGCCGGGGCTGGTGATGTCCACGCCGTCGAAGATGACCCTGCCGCCGGTGGGCCGCTCCAGGAGGTTCAGGCAGCGCAGGAACGTGCTCTTGCCGGAGCCGGAAGGGCCGATGGCCACCACCACCTCCCCCCTGTGGATGTCGGCGGATACGCCGTTGAGGGCCTTGATCTCACCGCCCTTGAAGTGCTTTTCCAGGCTCTCCACCCGGATGAGGACGTTCTTGTCAGCGGTCACTGCTCCTCAGCCTCCTCTCCAGAAGATTCATCAGCCATGTGAGCACCATCACCATGGCCAGGTACACCAGCGCCACGCCGAAGAGGGCCATGAAGCCGCCGTAGGTCTTGCTGGTGACGAGCTGGGCGGCCTTGGTCAGATCCCGGAGGCCGATCACTGTCACGATGGAGGTCTCTTTCAGCAGGGTGATGAGCTCGTTGCCCAGGGCGGGGAGGATGTTTTTCACCGCCTGGGGGATGATGATGCGGCGCATGGTCTGCATGTAGCTGAGGCCCAGGGAGCGCCCGGCCTCCATCTGCCCGGCGTCCACGCTCATGAGGCCCCCGCGTATAATTTCCGCGACATATGCCCCGGAGTTGATGCCAAAAGCCAGGGAGGCCACGCCCACCAGGTTCCGGCTGGACTTGAAGATGACAAAAGCCATGATGAGGAGCTGCACCATCATAGGGGTGCCCCGGATGACGGTGGTGTAGACCTGACAGAGGGCGTTGCAGAAGCTGAGGAGGAGGCTGGGCCGCTCCTCCCTCTGCTGGTCGTGGAAGGTGCGGATCATCGCCGCCACCAGCCCCAGCGCCACGCCCAGGATCAATGCCAGCACCGCCACCTTCAGGGTGTTGCCGATGCCCTCCAGATACAGGTTCCACCGGCCCTCCTGGATGAAGGCCTGATAGAAGTCCTTGTTGAGCTCCTCCCAGAGTCCCAGCGGCGTCCCCGCCCGGGCCCGGTCCAGGAGGGACTCGCACCACGCGGTCCAATCCACCGCGCCTCACGCTCCTTTCTGTTTCTGTTATCGAGAGGGCGGCCCGGAGGCCGCCCTCTGCGTATGTGTGTGTTCTAAGGATGGATCAGCCGACGGTGATGTACTTGTCGACCACCTTCTGGACGGAACCGTCGGCGATGAGCTCGCCCAGGGCCTTGTTCACCTGCTCCAGGAGCTGGGTGTTGCCCTTCTTCACAGCGATGGCGTAGTCCTCCACAGCAAACTCGGTGTCCAGGATCTCCAGGCCGGGGTTGGCCTTGACATACTCCTGAGCGGGCTGATTGTCGATGACCACGCAGTCCACCTGTCCGGCCAGCAGGGCCTGGACCGCCACGGCGCCGGTCTCATAGGCCACCACGTGGTCCTCGCCGTAGCCGCCCTCCTCGGGGGGATAGGAGCAGTAGATGTAACCGGTGGTGCCCTCCTGGGTGCCGATGAGGGCGGCACTGGCCAGATCGTCGATGGACTGAACGGCGGGGGAATCCGCCTTTATAATGACCACCTGCACGCCAGTTGCATAGGAGTCGGTAAAGTCCATGTTGGCAAGGCGGTCCTCGTTGACGGTGATTCCGGCCATAGCGATGTCGCTGCGGCCGTTCTGCACGGCCTCCAGGGCGGCGGTGAAGCCCATGTCGTCCACCACCAGCTCCAGGCCCAGCTTCTCCGCGATGAGGCCGGCGACCTCCACGTCGATGCCCTCGAAGCCGCCGTCGCCCTTGACCATCTCATAGGGAGGGAACTCGGCATTGGTGGACATGTGGAGCTTGCCCTTCTCCACGGTGAGGTCCCCGCTCCCGCCGCCGCAGGCGGACAGGCTCAGGGCCATGACAAGTGCCAACAGCGCCAAAAGCGCGGTAAGAATCTTCTTCATAACTGCAAACTTCCTTTCAAGGCTGATCTCTCTAAAATTTTCCGGGGCGCTGCCCCGGCTTGATAGGGAGCATACTATACGCGGGGCGATTTGTCAATGGGTTTTTCTCCGAAAATGAATAAATATTTATAAATTTTCCATCCAGTCAGACGCATTGCCAAAAAACATCTCTTTCTCCAGAGGCTTTTTGACTGTTTTGACGGATCAGAATGAAAGAAAGTGAATATATGCAGTATGCTTCTATCCCCCATCCCCCCGGGACGCCGGTTGTAATTCTCCAGAAACCTGCTATACTGGCAGGAGAGCGCAAAATGATAAGGAGGAATATCCTATGAAAGTACTGCTCATCAACGGCAGCCCCCACGAGAAGGGGTGCACCTATACCGCCCTGGAGGAGATCGCCAAGGCCCTGAACGCCGGGGGCGTGGACACCGAGCTCCTCTGGCTGGGCAACGTGCCAACCTATGGCTGTACCGGGTGCGGGGCCTGCGCCAAGCTGGGCAAATGCGTCCGGGACGACATCGTCAACGAGGCCGCGGAGAAGGCCCGCGCCTGCGACGGCCTCATCGTGGGCTCCCCGGTCCACTACGCCGCCGCCTCCGGCACGGTCACCTGCTTCCTGGACCGGCTGTTCTACTCCGCCGGACGGCACCTGCGCTACAAGCCCGGCGCGGCCATCGTCTCCGCCCGGCGGGCGGGCACCACCGCCGCCCTGGACCAGCTCAACAAGTACTTCACCATCAACCAGATGCCCATCGTCTCCTCCCGGTACTGGAACATGGTCCACGGCAGCACCCCTGACGACGTGCGTCAGGACGAGGAGGGCATGAGCGTCATGCGCACCCTGGGGCACAACATGGCGTGGCTCCTGAAGTCCATCGAAGCCGGGCGGGCCGCCGGGGTCCCCGCGCCTGTCCAGGAGCCCCCTGCCCGCACCAATTTCATCCGCTGACGTACATACGCCTCTTCCCCGGGACCCGCCTGACCAGAGGCGGGTCCCGGGCCGCTCCCACCGGAGATGCCAAGGAAACTTTGCAAAGCCTCTTGACAAGTTTACTTGGCGGTGGTATGCTGAGGATACCAAGTAAACTTGGCAAATCTTCTCAGGGGGCATTTGAGATGGATAAAGACGAGATCCTCGCCCGGAGCCGGATGGAAAACACTGGCATCGACGAATACGAGTGCATGGTGCTGGAGAAGGCGGGCCGCTTCTCCATGAAAGCGGGGCTTCTGGCCTGCTGTGTGTGCGCGGCGGCGGGCCTCTTCTTCGCGGTGCAGTTTGCCCTGGATATCTGGGGGCGACACCATGGATGAGGGCCTGGTGCTGAAAAACCGCCTGAAGGAGGCCCGCGCAGACCGGGGCCTCTCCCAGGCGGAGCTTGCGAAGCTGGTGGGCGTGTCCCGCAACACCATCAGCTCCATCGAGACCGGGCAGTTCAGCCCCACGGCAAAGCTGGCCCTGGTGCTGTGCACCGCCCTGGACAGGAAGTTCGAGGACCTCTTCTACTTCTGAGCGCCGCCGGGGCCGCATACCGTTACAGCAGGACCTCCACCGGCGCGTCCAGCACCAGGGACGAGGGCGTCACCCGGCAGTCATAGGCGCAGACCTCCACCCCCGCCGCCGCGGCCGCCCGCAGGGCCCCGCCAAAGGCGGGGTGCGTGGCGCCGTTGGGGGAGAAGGACTTCGGCCCCTTCATCTGCACCACGAAGAACACCGCCGCCCGGTACCCCTGCTCCACCGCCCGGGCCAGGCCCCGCAGGTGCTTGACCCCCCGCTCCGTGGGGGCGTCCGGGAAGAGGGCCCGGCCATTTTCCTCCAATGTCACGCCCTTGACCTCCACGAAGCAGGGGCCCGCAGGCGTCTCCAGCCGGAAGTCGAACCGGGAGTCCTCCCAGGTATACTCCGGGCGGATGACCGTCACCTCCGGCAGGAAGCGCCCCGCCGCCGCCCACTCGCCGAAGACCTTGTTGGGGGCCTGGGCGTCCATGTTGATGAGCAGCTCCCCCTTCTCCACAGCGATGAGGTCCCAGCGGGTCTTGCGGGCGGGGTTTTCCGCCGCCTCCAGGTACACAGGGGCCCCCGGCACCAGCAGTTCCCGGCACCGGCCCGTGTTCTTCACATGGCACACCGCCTCTCCCTCCTCCAGCATCACCCGGGCGATGAACCGGTTGGGGCGGGAGAGGAACGTGCCCCGGACCACCTCTCCATAGTGCATAAACATCCCTCCTTTTCTCTTCTTTATTACGTTATATCATACCGAAGCGGATATTTCAAATAAAACTCCCAAAATCTATACAAAAACTTGTCGGAAATGTGTGGGAAAAAGCCTTGCACTTTTTTTGACGATTTGTTATAATGCAGGTATCTTTGCGCCGGGGAGCGCTGCGAGGCGTTTCCCCCGGAAAAAGGTGCGCCGCCGGGCACCCTCCGGCGGGACACATAACACATCAAAGGAGGAAAGAACCTGATGCCTGAAGTTTCTCTGCCGTTCGTCGTCCTGATGGGGATCGGTACGGTCTTCTTCGGCCTGATCTGCATCATCTTCCTGAGCATGGCCATGAGCGCCATCTGCAGGTCGATGGGCGGAGCGCCCGTGCCGGCCCCTGCCGTGCCGTCGCCCGCTCCCGCAGTTCCCGCGCCGGGTGCCGCCATCCCCAACCGCCAGGCCATGATCGCCGCCATCGCCGCCGCCATCGCGGAGGAGGAGGGCACCGATCTTGCCGGTATCCGCATTCTGTCCGTCAAAAAACTTTAATTTTAGGAGAGGAAAGAAATCATGAAAAAGTATAAGGTCAATGTAAACGGCACTGTTTACGAGGTGGCCATCGAGGTCATGGACGGCGCGGCCCCCGCGGCTCCCGCCCCCGCCGCGCCCGCCGCCGCTCCCGCCCCCGCCGCCGTGGCCGGCGGCGAGAAGGTCTCCGCCCCCATGCCCGGCACCATCCTGGCTGTCAATGTCTCCAACGGCTCCGCCGTGAAGAAGGGCGACGTGCTCTTCATCCTGGAGGCCATGAAGATGGAGAACGAGATCATGGCCCCCTGCGACGGCACCATCGCCTCTGTCAGCGTCACCAAGGGCGCGAGTGTGGAGTCCGGCAGTCTGCTGTGCGTCATCGGCTAAGGCCGCTGACTGGGAGGAATACTAAATGGAAGCTATCATGAATTTCATTCAGCAGACCGGCTTCTATCAGATCGCCACGGGGGACTGGAAGGTCCTGATCATGATGGTCATCTCCTTCGTTTTGCTCTACCTCGCGATCGTCAAGAAGTTCGAGCCCCTGCTGCTGCTGCCCATCGCCTTCGGTATGCTCATCACGAACCTGCCGGGCGCGGGCATGTACCACGAGATCCTCTTCGCCGGCGGACACCCCCACTGGGCCGAGTTCGGCGGAGCGCCCATTACCCAGGAGTTCCTCAATGAGCTGAGCGCCCTGGGGGTCTCCGACGCGGTGCTGGGCACTGTCCAGGTGGGTGAGACCATCTCCGTGGGCCTCATCGACGTGCTCTATCTGGGCGTGAAGCTGGGCATCTACCCCTGCCTCATCTTCATGGGCGTGGGCGCGGGCACCGACTTCGGCCCCCTCATCGCCAACCCCAAGACCCTGCTCCTGGGCGCCGCCGCCCAGCTGGGCATCTTCATGACCTTTGTCGGCTGCCGCATCTCCAGCCTCTTCAGCGAGGCCCAGGCCGCCTCCATCGGCATCATCGGCGGCGCGGACGGTCCCACCGCCATCTTCGTCACCAGCAAGCTGGCCCCCGAGCTCCTGGGGCCCATCGCCGTGGCCGCCTACAGCTACATGGCCCTGGTGCCGGTCATCCAGCCCCCCATCATGCGGGCCCTCACCACCGCCGAGGAGCGCCGGATCGTCATGCGCCCCCTGCGGGAGGTCTCCCGGCGTGAGAAGATCATCTTCCCCATCATGGTCACCGTGTTCGTGGCCCTGCTGGTGCCCTCCGCCGGGCCCCTGATCGCCTGCCTGATGCTGGGCAACCTCATGAAGGAGACCGGCGTGGTGGACCGCCTGAAGAAGACCGCCGAGAACGAGCTGATGAACATCGTCACCATCTTCCTGGGCATCTCCGTGGGCGCCACCGCTACCGCCACCACCTTCCTGTCCCTCCAGACCATCGCTATTATGTTCATGGGCGTCGTCGCCTTTGGCTTCGGCACCGCCGGCGGTGTGCTCCTGGCCAAGTTCATGAACCTCTTCGTGAAGGAGAAGATCAACCCCCTCATCGGCTCCGCCGGCGTCTCCGCCGTGCCCATGGCCGCCCGGGTCTCCCAGGTGGAGGGCCAGAAGGCCAACCCCGCCAACTTCCTGCTCATGCACGCTATGGGTCCCAACGTGGCCGGCGTCATCGGCTCCGCCATCGCGGCCGGTGTGCTGATGGCCCTGTTTGGTTGATCGAGAGGAGTATTTGAATGGAAACAATGGAATTTCTGTCTAAAAAGCCCCTGCTGATTACGGATACCATCCTCCGTGACGCCCACCAGTCCCAGGCGGCCACCCGCATGACCATCCAGGACATGCTCCCGGCCTGCGAGATCCTCGATTCCATCGGGTACTACTCCCTGGAGTGCTGGGGCGGCGCGACCTTCGATGTGTGTATGCGCTTCCTCAACGAGGACCCCTGGGAGCGCCTGCGCACATTGCGCAAGGCCCTGCCCAACACAAAGCTCCAGATGCTCTTCCGCGGGCAGAACATCCTGGGCTACAAGCACTACGCCGACGACGTGGTGGACGCCTTCTGCCGCAAGTCCATCGAGAACGGCATCGACATCATCCGCATCTTCGACGCCCTCAACGACGTGCGGAACCTGGAGCAGGCCATCAAGTCCACCAAGAAGTACGGCGGCATCGTGGAGGCTACCCTGTCCTACACCATCTCCCCCATCCACAGCGAGGACTACTTCGTGAAGATGGCCAAAGAGCTTGAGCAGATGGGCGCGGACACCCTCTGCATCAAGGATATGGCCAACCTCCTGCTCCCCATGGACGCCTACAGTCTGGTCAAGCGCCTCAAGGAGAGCGTCAGTATGCCCATCCACCTCCACACCCACAACACCACCGGCACCGGCGACATGGTCTACCTCATGGCCGCCTACGCGGGCGTGGACATCGTGGACACCGCCCTGAGCCCCCTGGCCAACGGCACCGCCCAGCCCTCCACCGAGTCCCTGGTGGCCACCTTGAAGGGTACCGTCCGGGACACCGGGCTGGACCTCAACAAGATGAGCGACGCCGCCGTCCACTTCCGCAAGGTGGCCCAGCGGCTCAAGGACACCGGGTCCCTGGACCCCAAGGTGCTCAACGTGGACACCAACACCCTGCTCTACCAGGTGCCCGGCGGGATGCTCTCCAACCTCATCAGTCAGCTCAAGCAGGCCGGCAAGGAGGACAAGTACTACGACGTGCTTGCGGAGATTCCCCGTGTCCGGGAGGACTACGGCTATCCCCCGCTGGTCACGCCCTCCAGCCAGATCGTGGGTACCCAGGCGGTGATGAACGTCATCATGGGCGAACGCTACAAGACCTTCACCAAGGAGTCCCGGGCTGTGCTCCGCGGCGAGTACGGCGCGCTCCCCGGCAAGGTCAACAAGGACGTCCGGGCCAAGGCCGGCATCAAGCCGGAGGAGGTCATCACCTGCCGTCCCGCGGACCTGCTGGAGCCGGAGCTGGACAAGTACAAGGAGGAGTTCAAGGACCTGGCCAAGAGCGAGGAGGACGTCCTCAGCCTGGCCCTCTTCCCCCAGGTCGCGCCCAAGTTCTTAGCCTGGCGGGACGGTCCCCACGACGAGCCCGCTCCTGCGGCTGCCCCCGCGGGCGCCAAGGCCGCCGCTCCTGCGGCGGACCCCAACGCCGTCCGGGAGCTCTATGTGGACGATAAGAGCATCTAAAATCTTCCCGAAACTCAGCAAAAAAGGTGCCGCCCAGCCGGGCGGCACCTTTTTTGCTCTTAAAATATTCTTTTTTCTTCTCATGGGGTCTTTTTGGTTTTCCCAGTCTGCTAGGGGAGTTTCGCGCCTCCGGGCGCGAGGCCCTTTGCCCCCGGCGGCAAAGGGCCCAAAACGCCGCCGAACCTACGGTTCGGACTCCCTTTCTTGTCCTCTGCGGCGACTCACTCTGTGAGAGGTTGCCCCCGAATGGCTGCGCGCTCCCCTGGCAAGACTGGCAGAATGTTATTCTCCGCCTGCCGGCCCTCCATGTAGAACTCCCTGCCATACTGCGGCAGGGAGTTCTACATGAATCATCGTTTTTGATGCGGAAGCGTCGTGCCGCTGTCTCAGAGCGCCGCTCCCCTGGCGGTTTTCTGAATACTCTGAGGGATCTTCTCCTCAAAAACTACCTCTTGGACTGGGGCCGGGACGGCTTCCGGCTTCTTCGCCGCCTGCTTGGCGTTGGCCAGCATCAGCTTCAGACGGTTCTCCTGGTTGACCTTCGTCGCCCCGGCGTCGTAGTCGATGGCTACGATGTTGATCCCGGGATTTTTCGCCTTGATGGGCTTCATCATCCCCTTACCGCAGATGTGGTTGGGGAGACACCCGAAGGGCTGGGTGCAGACGATGTTCTCCACCCCTTTATCCGCCAGCTCCAGCATCTCCGCCGTGAGGAGCCACCCCTCCCCCATCTTCACCCCCATACTGATGGTCCCCTGGACCAGGGAGATGGTGTGGGTGAAGAGCGTGGGCGGCGTGAACCGGCCGTGGGCCTCCATCGTGTCGATCATGTCCTTCTCCTTGCCCAGGAGGAAGCGGTAGGCCACCTGATAGAGGGCCTGGACATGCTTTTGCATCCCGTAGAACTTGTGGTCCAGGAGGTTGTTGTACACGCAGTAGAGGCAGAAGTCCAGAAGCCCCGGCACGACCACCTCCGCGCCCTCGTCCACCAGGAACTGCTCCAGATTGTTGTTGCCCAGGGGGGAGTACTTCACGAAGATCTCCCCCACGATGCCCACCATCACCTTGTCCCTGCGGGCCACGGGGAGCTTGGCGAAATCGTCCAGCATCCTCCGGTAGTTGGCCTTCACCTGCCGGTAATTGGCCTTGCCGCCCACGGTCATCTCCTGAGCAAGCCGCTCTGTCCACCGGTCCGCCAGGGCCTGGGCGCTGCCCCGGGTGATTTCGTAGGGCTTGCACTGGTTGACCAGCGTCATGAGCAGGTCCCCGTAGAGCACGCCGTACATCATCCGCTTCAAAAGCGGCACCGTCAGCCGGAGTCCGGGGTGGTGCTCCAGCCCCGCGAGGCTCAGGCTGATGACCGGCACATGGCCCATCCCCGCCTTGGTCAGGGCCTTGCGCAGGAGGTGGATATAGTTGGACGCCCGACAGCCGCCGCCGGTCTGGAACAGGATGAGGGCCACCTTGTCCGGGTCGTACTTCCCGCTCTGGAGGGCGTCCAGGAACTGCCCGATGACCAGGATGGCGGGATAGCAGGTGTCGTTATGTACATATTTCAGACCCGTCTCCGCGATCTGGGGCCCGCTGGTCTCCAGCAGCTCCACCTTGTAGCCGCTGCGCTCCAGCACCTTGCCGATGATCTTGAAGTGCATGGGCAGCATGTTGGGTACCAGGATGGTGTGGGTCTTTTTCATCTCTTCCGTAAAAACTACGTAGCCTTTTTCTTGGTCGATCATAGGACGGATCCCTTTCTATAAGCCAAATTTTGCCCTATATTTTTGCGCATCGCTCATTATTCCCGGTGCTGCTCCCGCATACAGCGGCCGCATGGGCGGTACCCTGCGGCAAGAGCGGTATTCTCATCTGAAAAGAATACTCGGAATGGCTCATAGCTTCCCGGAAATCGTTTGATCGTATCCAACGCGGCGCCGCAATCGAGCCTACCATAGATTTTGCCCTTGCTGTTTCCGCCCAGCGTTCGGGGAACTTCCAAGAGATATTCCGTTCCATCTGCGCCAAACAATTTATACAGTTTCATTTTTCTTAGACCCCCTTCTCCTCCAACGCCCCGATCAAGCTCCGCAGCCGGATCTTCACCGCCCCCAGGTTCGTAATTTCGTCGATCTTGATCTGCGTGTACAGCTTCCCGCCCTCCTCCAGGATGCGGCGCACCTCGTCGGTGGTAATGGCGTCCACCCCGCAGCCGAAGCTGACGAGCTGTACCAGCTGCACGTCCGGGTTCTCGCAGGCGAACCGCGCCGCCCGATAGAGCCGCGCGTGATACGTCCACTGGTTGAGCACATGGACCGGCGCCGGGTCCGCCAGGTGGCAGATGCTGTCCTCGCTGACCACCACGAACCCCAATGACGCCGCCAGCTTGTCGATGCCGTGGCCGATCTCCGGGTCGATGTGGTAGGGACGCCCCGCCAGGATCATGATCCGCTTGCCGTGCTCCCGGGCCCAGGCCACAGCCTCCTCCCCCTGCTTCCGGACAGCCAGCATATGGGCCTCATAGGCGGCAAAAGCGGCCTCCACGGCCTTTTTGACCTCTTTTTTCGTGATATCGGGGAAGACCGGGGAGAGACAGGCATAGAGCTCCCTGGAGAGCTCCCTGGGCTCGTTGATGTTCAGGAAGGGGGACAGGAAGCGGGTCTGCTCCAGGTCGTCCATATTGCCGCGGAGAAGCTCCGCGTAGTAGGCCACCACGGGGCAGTTGTAGTGGTTGTCGCCCCCGCGCTCGTCCACGTTGTAGGTAAGGCTGGGGTAGAAGATGGCGTCCACGCCTCTCTCCAGCAGCACCTCCATGTGTCCGTGCATGATCTTGGCCGGATAACAGGCGGTGTCCGAGGGGATGGAGAACTGTCCCTTCTCATAGATGCGCCGGGTGGAGAGGCCGGAGACCTCCGCCTTGAACCCCAGGCTGGTAAAGAGGGCGTGCCACAGGGGCAGGAGCTCATACATGCCCAGGGCCAGGGGCAGTCCGATGGTCCCCCGGATGTCCGGCCCCGGCCGGAGGCCCGTCAGCGCCTCCCGCTTCCAGGCGTAGAGGCTGGGGAGCTCCTGGGCATTGGCGAGGCCCAGGCCCTTCTGGCACTGGTTGCCGGAGATGTACTTCTTCCCGCCGCCGAAGCTGTTAATGGTCAGGCGGCAGTGGTTGGTACAGCCCTGACAGACAGCCGCCTTGGCGGTGTGGGTGAAGCCCCGGAGGGCCTCCGGAGAGACGAGGGCGCTCTTCTCCAGGTCCATGGCGTACAGCGCCGCGCCGTAGGCCCCCATGAGCCCGGCGATGGCGGGGCGGATGACCTCCCTGCCCAGCTCCATCTCAAAGGCCCGGAGGACGGCGTCGTTGTAGAACGTGCCCCCCTGGACCACCACATGCTCGCCCAATTCACCGGCGCTCCCGGCGCGGATGACCTTGTAGATGGCGTTTTTCACCACGCTGACGGAGAGCCCGGCGGAGATGTCCTCCACCGTGGCCCCGTCCTTCTGGGACTGCTTGACCGAGGAGTTCATAAACACGGTGCACCGGCTTCCCAGGTTCACCGGCGCGGCGGCGTGGAGACCCTTTCGGGCAAACTCCGCCACATCACAGCCCATGGACTTGGCGAAGGTCTCGATGAAAGACCCGCAGCCGGAGGAGCAGGCCTCGTTGAGCATAATAGAATCAATGGCTCCGTTCAAGATCTTGAAGCACTTGATGTCCTGCCCGCCGATGTCGAGAATGAAATCCACCTCCGGGCAGAAGTGCTTGGCGGCGGTGTAGTGGGCGATGGTCTCCACCACGCCCTTGTCCACGCCGAAAGCGGCGCGGATGAGCTCCTCGCCGTAGCCGGTAACGGCGCTGCCCCGGATGGTGATCCGGCCGGCGCAGAGGCCGTAGATGTGTTCCAGCTGCTCCCGGACGATCTCCACCGGGTTGCCCCGGTTGGAGCTGTAGTAGGTGTAGAGCAGCTCCCTATCCTCCCCCAGCAGGGCCGCTTTCGTAGTGGTACTGCCGCAGTCGATGCCCAGCCACGCGCCGCCGGAGTAGTCCGCGATGTCCCGGCGGGGGACGTCGCTCCCGGCGTGGCGGGCCCGGAAGGCCGCGTAGTCCTCCTCGGAGGCGAAGAGGGGCGGAAGCAGGTTCTCCCCCGAGCGGACCGCAGGGCTGGTCTCGATCTTCCGGCGGAGGGCATCCATGGTGTAGGTCCCCCCGGCGTTCTCGCCGTAGAGGGCCGCGCCCATGGCCACGGCAAAGCGTCCGTACTCCGGGAACACCGCCTCCTCGTCCGTCAGCTTCAGCGTCTCCTGGAACCGGATGCGCAGGCCCTTGCAGTAGTAGAGGGGCCCGCCCAGGAAGAGGACCTTCCCCCGGATGCGCCGCCCCTGGGCCAGTCCGGCGATGGTCTGGTTGACCACGGCCTGGTAGATGCTTGCGGCCACGTCGGCGTGGTTGGCCCCCTGATTCAGGAGGGGCTGGATGTCCGTCTTGGCAAAGACGCCGCACCGGGAGGCGATGGGGTAGAGCCGGGTGCTCTTGAGGCTCAGCTCGTCCAGCTCGTCGGCGGTGACGTTCAGCAGCATGGCCATCTGATCGATAAAGGCCCCGGTGCCCCCGGCGCAGGTGCCGTTCATGCGCTCGTCGATGCCGCCGTCGAAGAAGATGATCTTGGCGTCCTCGCCCCCCAGCTCGATGACGGCGGAGGCGTCCGGCTCCATGCGCCGGACCACTTCGCCGGTGGCGAAGACCTCCTGGACGAAGGGCACCCCGGCGCTCTCCGCCAGTCCCAGTCCGGCGGACCCGGAGATGGCGGCGGTGAAGGGGCGCTCCCCCACCACGCCGGCGGCCTCGACCAGGAGCTCCAGGGTCTTCTGCCGGACCTGGGAGAAGTGGCGCTGGTATTTTTCAAAACGAATGGTCCCGTCCTCGACGACGACGATCTTGGCGGTGGTGGAGCCGATGTCGATGCCCAGGGCCAGCTTGCTCTGTTTGGTCATATCTTACTCCGTTTCCCCCCGACGGACAGGGGGCGTATTTTCTCTACATTATACCACAAAACCGCGGCCGGGTTTATGGACATTTTGTTAAAGAATTGTTAAGGATTCTTTTGATTCTTCCGATAACGTGCCCGATTATTGAGAAAAACACATCATTCCTCCAGGTCCGCCGGATCTTTCCGTCAAAAGGCCGCCCCGCCGCCCGGGAGGGACGGCGGGGCAGTCTTCCGGGAGGGGGCGGCTCTCAGCCCTTGACGCTGCCGTCGGGGTTGAAGACCGGCAGGGGGGCCAGGAAGGTGATGTCCTTGCGGGAGAGGGCGTCGCCCTCGGCCAGGATGGCGGCGCGGCCGGTGACTGTGCCCCCGGCGGTGCGCACCAGCTCCTCCAGGGCGTGGAGGCTCTCGCCGGTGGAGATGACGTCGTCGACGATGAGGATGCGCCTGCCCTTGATGAGGGCGCAGTCGTCCGCGCCCAGGAAGAGGTCCTGCTGGCGCAGGGTGGTGATGGAGCGGACGGAGACGTGAATGGGGTCGGGCATGTAGACCTTGGACCCCTTGCGGGCGATGAAGTACTTCTTCGCTCCGGACTGGCGGGCCATTTCGTGGATGAGGGGGATGCTCTTGGCCTCGGCGGTGAGCATGTAGTCGTAGCTGTCCGACGGGATGCGCTCCAGCAGGGCGGAGGCGCAGGCCACGGTGAGCTCCGCGTCGCCGAAGATGATGAATGCGCCGATGTACAGCTCGTCGCTGACCTTGCACAGCGGCAGCTCCCGCTCCAGCCCGGCGACCTTCATGGTGTATGTCATGGAAACAATGCCTCCTCTTCTCGGGCCGTCTCGGGGACGGCCTCGTCTTGGTTCTATTATAGCGATTGGCAGAAAAATGTCAAGCGGAGACGGCAAACGCACACTGTATATCCCCGAAAACTAGGCGTTTCACGCAAGAAAAAAATAGCACGGAACGCCCTTCCCATTCCGTGAAATTTATGGTATTCTGTTTTTATCAATTCACAGGAGGATTACCCCATGAAAAAATTTGCCGCTCTGTTCCTGTCCCTGCTGCTGAGCCTGTCTCTGGCCGCGCCCGCCGCCCTCTGCGCCGGGGAGGAGCCCCTGCCCACTGTCCTGGAGGAACCGGTTATCCCTACAGACCCGGAGGAACCTGGTGGGACTGTCCGACCGATGAGTGATTGCGAACTGCCTGAGAACGGGGTCGTTACCTCTTAAGATGTGAAGTCCATATCATGGTACTTTTGGGCTTCCTTCTGTAAAATAGATCGATTTCGGTCATTTCCGAACTCACGATAGAGGCGGTAAGCCCGTTCGTAAAGCTCTTTGCTCTCCTTATCATTTCCTAAAAAATGTTGACACTCCGCCATAATATGGAGCAGTCCCGGTAGAAATTGATAGTGACTGTGTTTCACGCAAGCCGCCCGCCCCTCTTCTGCAATAGCCAAGGCATCTTTGTATTGCCCCCGAATCCCCAATTCCCGGGCGTAGTTGTGGGCCACCAGAGGCATCCCGCCGCCGGATTTAACAAGGCCGTGGTTATGTTCTGTTACATAGGTGTGCAGTTGGCTGTAAATGCCAACTGCTTTTTTATGGTCTCCCATATGGGAGTAAGCCAATGCAAGATGGCTGATGAGCCGGACCTCCTCCAGCGAGTAATAGGGCCTGCTGTTGATTTTCGCCGGATTAAATCTGGGCGCTGTGATGCGGATGGCCTCCAGCAGCGCGGTGATCTCCTCCTCTGGGGAGATCGAACCCTCCAGCGTGCGCAGGGCAGCTCTGACGCTGAGAAGGTACTGCCGGATAACAGGGGTGTCTTCAATGCCTCCGCTTTTTGCGATCTCCTCCAGCTCCCCGAGCTTCTCCAGCACTTGGGCGCGGGCCCGGGACCGTTCGGGCTCCTCCCCTTGCTGGAGCTGGACGCTGGCGACAGTGATTTCCCTTTGCAGCGCGGCAATCTCGATCTCCTCCCGGCTCAGCAGGACGTACTGGTCATACGACGTGCCCAAGCGCTCCAGCAGGGCGGTGACGGTGCTGTGGCGGGGAGTCTGTTCGCCCCGCTCCATGCGGGAGATGGTCGTGGTATCGCAGATGCCCTCGCACAACTGCCGCTGGGTCAGCCCCAGGTCCTTTCTTCGCTGTCGGATGTAGTCGCCAAGGAAGATCATCTCCATAATTCTTTTCTCCGATCATATCATAGTGTCATATCGTGTTGAAAAATCTTGCCAGACTAGTGTAACACAAATAAATTGCCTTGACAATCCCTTAAATTAGGCGTTTCACGATAATTTATTTTGGCGCGAAACGCCCTTCCCTTTTGAACTAAAATATGGTATCTTTTAGTTATAGGGCGGGATGATATGCTCCCTCTATAAGAGACAGAGAAAAAGAAAACTGTCACTTATGAGGACAACATTTCCGTAAGAGAGAAAGGATTATATAATGAAAAAATTGATGTGTCTCTTCTGCGCTGCGCTATTGCTGGCGGTTTCCCAGACATGGGCGGAAGCAAAACCGCCTGTCAAAGATTACGCCACCGGGGCCTGGTCGGAGGAGTACGGAGCGATGTCAACCGGTTCTCTTTTCATCTCTGCCAAGGATGACGAAACAATCGACTGGGATACCCTGTCTCCCTCCATTAGCACTGCGTCGGGCGAATTTGAACACATTCGAAACCGGGCGCGGTGGATCAGCGAAAGTCTGGGTTGTGATGTCGTGTTTTTCTTTCTGGAAAATTTTGCCAGTATGCAGGAATGGAAAGGTTTTCCCTGCGGTTCTATGGAGGAGGTCCTTGAGCAGTGCATGACAACCTGGCGCTTTAAACTGACGGAGAACTCCATTTGGATCGTCTATTCTGAACAGGAAGATGAATTGTTTCTCCATGTAGGGGAGAATATTGCGCCCGAATGCGACCTGTCCGGCGTGGAGTCCGCCTTGCGCAATAAAAATGAACCGGATCACTACTTTCGCGGCCTGGATGCCATCAGCGCTCTGTGTGACGCGATCCGCCAGAGTCTGCCTGACTGGAATCTCACCTTTATCAGCGGACGAGAGCCGGAGGCAATCTCCTCAGCGCTCAAACCTCTGCGGGAAAAGTTTTCCGGTTACGTCTATGTGGAATGCAATATGACTCCGGAAAGTATCCGTAAAATGGCTGAACCCCTGAATTACGACCGTTTTTATGCGGATGCCATTTATATTTGTTATAAACAACAGACCGGCGAAGCCTTTGTGCGCGTGGGAGAACGGACAGGGCTTACCTTGAAAGATGCCGCTGCAGTGGAAGCAGCATTCCAGCCTGGCGAAGATAGTGAAGATAGCTCTGGCTTTGCTGCTGGGATTATTTCTCTATCCAATGCTTTAACTGATGACGCAGGTGTCTCGCCTGTGTTGGTAGTCAGTGTGATAGCAATTGTGCTGGCAGCGGCAGGGGTATTGACTCTTATTCTGGTCCGCCGAAAAAAATCGCAGGAATTGTGATAGTAGACAGCCATATCTCCTGGCTACGGGTTATCGGCACTGAGGCAGGAGACCGGGGCCTCTCCCTGATCCGCGTCCCCCTGGAGGGCGGCAGGGCGGAGGCCCTCCCCGGCTTCCGGCCCGCCCAGCCGGAGGGAGGCGCGGAGTGGATCTATGGCCTCTGGGCCGACGGGTCGGGGATGTTCTTCGTCAACACCGGCGGGACCGTGGTACTGCTGGATGAGGCCGGAAGTGTGCAGGCCGCTCCGGAGGGATTGCAGCTGCACTCCAAGCGGTTTGTTCCCCTCAGTGACGGACGGGTGGGAATTCCCGCAGCCATACAGAGCCCAGAGGGCGCCGTCTCCCAACCGCGGCTCATCGACACAGCTCCGGGGCCCGCTCCCTGGACGGCACCGTTGCCGCCATCCAGAGCCGGGTGGGGCTGTACCTGAACGAATTGCAGTAACAAAAGAGCGTCCCCGACTGTTTCCAGCCGGGGACGCTGACGTTCTCTTAACAGTCCAGGTCGGGGCTGGGGCGGCCCGTCAGGCGGACGCTCACCGCGATGAGCTCTAAGCCCAGGATCAGTACATGGGTCTCGAACTTGCCCATGGGGTCCAGGAGAAGGAGCACGGAGAGAGCCAGCCGGATCAGAAACTCCACCATCTGCACGAAGAAGGACAGGCCCTTCCGGGGTCCCGACAGCGCCCGGGAGAGGGACTTGGACGCCTTGCGCAGGCCGATGATTGCCCAGGTGGTCCCCAGGGGGCCAACGGCCTGCTCACCGTGGAGGGCGCAGACCAAGCCCACTACCAGGAGGACCAGACTGCGGCCCAGTTCCTCCGACCGGGCGGCGCGCTCCCCGCCGCCGCGGAAGCAGGAGGCCGCGCAGACCACGCCCGCTATGGCCATGGCTCCGCCCAGGACGCAGGGCAGCGCCGCCGTGATCTGCCGGGGGAACAGGACGCAGAGCAGTCCGATGACGGCAAAGAGGATGCTGGTGCTCCGGCGCAGGATGGTCATGATGTGCTCCTTTCTCGCCTTCTCCGGTAGAGCCAACAGCCGCCGAGGGAGACGGCTGCCGCCGCGATCTGCACGAGCACGGAGAGCAGGAACCGGGGCGAGGCGGGGTCCATGATGCTGGAACCCATCACCGGGAACGCGGTGATGGAAAAGAACATCCCGGCCACGCTCCCGGCCAGGTATTTCCCGTAACGGATGCCCGATGCGCCCATGCAGAGGCTCAGGATGTCGCTGGGCAGGATGTTGACCGTGCGGGTGACGAAGGAGAGGAGCAGTTCATGGTCCGTCTGGATCTTGCGAAGGACCTCCAGCTTGGGGTACTTCTCCATGAGGCGGTCCAGCAGGCCCGCCCCTATCCGGCGTCCCAGGAAGTAGGGCAGGGAGACCATCACCGCCGTTCCGGCAACGTTCAGCGCAATGGCTATGGGGAGGGGGAAGAGGATGCCGCTGGCCATGTAGAGGATGCCGCTGTAGACGAAGACGCTGAGGCTCTTGAGGGCAAAGAGGAGCAGAAGGAAGAGGGCGGCCAAGGCCGGGCTCTCCGGGGTATAGCTCAGGACGCCGTCCACTGTGAAGCGCTCCCGGCTGCAGAAGCAGAGGAGCAGGACGCCCGCCCAGAGGCAGAGCAGGGCGATCTTGGCTCCCCGGTCCTGGAGGAGGCGCTCCTCCCAGCGGGGCTTTTGGGGGCGCTCTCCTCTTCCGCCGGTGGTCACGCGCTCCGACCTCCCCTCCAGAGGCGCTCCGCCTCCGGCTTCCAGCAGGCGGCGTAGGAGGCGCATTTATCACAGAGATGTTCCACCGTTTCGGGGGATTCCAGGTCTGTCGAATGAGCGCCGGTGTCGTGGACCATCTTTTTGAGGAGCTCGGGGTTCTCCAGCATGGGGCAGGGCATGAGGTGGTTGTCGTTGAAGGGCTGGCCGTCGTGGTAGGCCATGAAGATGGGGCCTTGCAGGCACTCCAGGAGGGTCTTCTCCCGGATGTTGGAGTCGGAGTAGTGGATGAAGACGCAGGGGTCCACGTCGCCGTTGGCGTTGATGTGGAGGTAGCGCCGGCCTCCGGCGATGCACCCGCCCACGTACTCGCCGTCGTTTTGGAAGTCCATGGCAAAGATGGGCTTGGTGCGGCGCATCTCCCGGACGCGGCGGTACATCTCCTCCCGCTGGGCGGGGGTGGGCAGGAGCTCGGGCACGGCGTTGTTGCCCACGGGCATGTAGTGGAAGTACCAGATGAACTTTGCGCCCCAGGCGGTCAGCTGGTCGATGAACTCGGGGGAGCTGATGGAGTCCAGGTTCTGACTGGTGTAGCAGGCGGAGATGCCGAAGGGGAGGCGCTTTTCCCGCAGGAGGTCCATGGCGCGGACGACTTTCTGGTAGACGCCCTCTCCCCTGCGGCCGTCGGTGGCGAGCTCGAAGCCCTCCAGGCTGATGGCGGGCATGAAGTTTTTCACGCGGAGCATGTCGTCCGCGAAGGCCTCGTCGATGAGGGTGGCGTTGGTGAAGGCGAGGAACTGGCAGTCGGAGTGCTTTTCGCAGAGGGCGATGAGGTCTTTTTTGCGCACCAGGGGCTCGCCGCCGGTATAGATGTACATGTAGACGCCCAGCTCCTTGCCCTGGCGGATGATGGAGTCGATCTCGTCGAAGGTGAGGTTGAGCTTGTTGCCGTACTCTGCGGCCCAGCAGCCGGTGCAGTGGAGGTTGCAGGCGCTGGTGGGGTCGAGGAGGATGGCCCAGGGGATGTTGCAGTTGTATTGGGCGCGCATCTCCTCCTGTTTAGGCCAGCCGATGATGTTGGCGTTGAGGAAGAAGTTCTGGAAGGTGGCCTTCACCACGTCCCGGTCCACGTTTTCGAGGATGTCCATGATGAGGCGGTGCATGTTGTTGCCCGGGTCCTCCAGGACCTGCCGGAAGGCGGCGCGCTGGACGGGGAAGCTGTTCTCGCCGTCGCCCGCGAGGGCATCCACCCAGTCCATGACTTTCATGAGATTTTTTTCCGGGTCCCTCTCCAGGTAGGAAAACACGGTATTGAACGCAGTTTTTTTCAATCTCTCCTGAATACCCATCTCGCTGATCTCCTTTTCTATTTTTCTTAACGGTTTCTGAACGGCAAGGCTGTTTTTGTCCGCCGTATGTTATGGCATCATCATATAAGATCAGCATTTATTTCACAATAGACAGAAGACCGCCCGTGCCGGAAAGTCCGACACGGGCGGTCTTTTGCCTAAAATTTGGTCATTTGAGGAAGTTTGTCAAAGAGGGAGTGTGAGGAATACTATTATGAAGATTGCAGTTTTCGGTGATGAAACAGCGGTTTTGGGGCGGGAATGCCCTGATCAGGGGACGGGGCCCACAGTCCTGTTCATCTGCCCAGCATAACGAGAGAAGCGGGCGCACAATGTGCGCCCCTACGAAGCGAGGGACGATGACATGGTGTGGGATGAAAGAGCGGGCGGATGATATCCGCCCCTACGAAGCGGGGAGCAGTCCCGCCCGCACCGTGCCGGTGGCCCGGTAGTATCGAAAAGAAGCGTGCTTTAGGAGGCGAACCCAACGATAGGCACCGAAGGGCCAGGGAGTGGTTCCAGCGATTCGAGCGGCATCGGCCCAGAGCAGAAATTGGGAAAAACCAGACTACCAGGTCGTAGCGTAAACTAATAACCCCCGTAATCAAGGAAGATTCTCAAGAAACGTAGTTTCTTGAGCGTCTTTTTGGTGACTTTTTCCACGCGGAAAAAGTCACCGCAGGTCCGGGGCGCGGAGCCCCGGGGCTAACGGGCAGACAGGCAGGATCAGTTCTCCTCCCGAACCTTGTCGGGCTTTCGCATATCCGGCCAAACGGTGAGCATCATAGTGATGTAGCAGGCGAGGCCGCCGACGATATCGCTGACGGGCTCGGAGGCGAAGATGCCGTAAGCGCCCAGGTTCCAGAGGCGGGGGAGGATGAGCATCAGGGGGACGACTAGGATCGCCTTTCGGAAAAGGGAGAAGAACACGGCATTTTTTGCCCTACCCAGGGCGACGAAGGTGTTCTGCCCGATCATCTGGAAGGCCATCATCACGTAACCGGCGTAGTAGACCCGCATGGTCTTGACGCCCACCTCCAGGAGGACGGGGTCGTCGTTAAAAAGGAGGATGAACACATGGGGGATGGCCAAGATCAGAAGCCACACCGCGAGGTTGTAGCTGAGGCCCGCCACGGTGAGGAAGAGGATGCTCCTTCTCACACGGCTGTACTGGCCCGCGCCGTAGTTGTAGCCGATGACCGGCTGCGCGCCCTGGGTCAGGCCCCGGACGGGCTGCATGACGATCTCCCGGACGGAGACGATGGCGGTCATGGCGGCCACGTAGAGGTCGCCCATGCCGGCGGCGGTACCGTAGGCCTGGAGCTGGGCGTTGCCCAGGGCCTGGACCAGGCTGTTGGTCACCTGGAAGGTGAAGCCCGTGAGCCCCAGGCCGCAGACCTTGCGCAGAATTTCCCCATCCAGGCCCAGATTCTCCCGGGTCAGACGGAGGATGGCCCCCCGCCCCGTGAGGAACACCAGCACCCAGAGGGCGGAACAGCTCTGGGCGATGACCGTTGCCAGGGCCGCGCCCTGCACCCCCATATCCAGGGCAAAAATGAAGATGGGGTCCAAGATCAGGTTGATGACCGCGCCCAGGAGGGTGGTCATCATGCCCGTGCCGCCGAAGCCCTGGGCGTTGATGAAGGGGTTCATCCCCAGGCTGATCATCACGGGGATGGTCCCGGCCAGGTAGATGAGAAGGTAGCTCTTGGCGTGGCGCACGGTCGCGCCGCTGCCGCCCACCAGGTAGAGGAAGGGCTCGTGGAAGAGGTAGAACACCGCCGTGAGGGCCGCGCCCAGAAGGAGCAGGAAGGTAAAGGACACGCCCATGATGCGGCTTGCCCGCTTGTCGTCCCCCTGCCCCCGGGCGATGGCGCACAGCGGTGCGCCGCCGGTGCCGCAGAGGTTGGCAAAGGCGTTGATGATATACGTCACCGGCATCACCAGGCCAATGCCGGTGAAGGCGTCCCGGCCCACGGCGTCAATGTGGCCGATGAAGGCCCGGTCCACCACGTTGTAGAGCACCACCGTCAGCTGGGCCACCGTGAGGGGGATGGCCAGAGACAGGATGTTCTTGGCGATGCTGCCCTGGGAAAAGTCGTTTCTCCGCGCTCTCATAGGTTGTCTCTCTCCTCCGTTTTTCCTGATCTGATCCTGCATCTCATTGTAGGGTATTTTTTCAAAAAATGCAAGCCATTCCCCGGGGAAAAGCTGTCCGGGCCCGCCGGAGGCCCTCCGGCACAGCCGGTCAGGCAGACTTTCCCATGACAAACCCGCCTCTTTTTACAAGAGCGCCGCCGGACTATATCCCCCGGAAACGGCGCAAAGTAAGCAGGCCTCCTTTGAGGCACTACGAAGAAAGGAGCAGGGGAATGGATGGAAAAGAAGAGAGGACGCGCCGGGGCTTTTTTCCTGAGCGGCCTGATGTGCCTGACCTCCCTGGCGGGACTGAGTGGCAGTGCCCGGGCCGCCGGGCTGGAGGCGAAGTGTCTGGTCCCGGTGGGCCACACCATCGGGATCAAGCTGTTCGCTGAGGGCGTGGTGGTCATAGGCCTGTCCGAGGTGGAGACGGCCTCGGGCGTGGCCGCGCCGGGAGCGGCCTGCGGACTGAAAGTGGGCGACGTCATTGAGGAGGCCAACCGGGAGCCGGTGGAGAGCTCCGAGCAGTTCGCCCGGCTTCTCCAGTGCGGAGGCCGGGTGGAGCTGGCGGTGAGCCGGGACGGAGAGGACCTGCGCCTGACGGCGGAGCCGGTGCTCTCCGGGGACGGCACCTACCGCCTGGGGGCCTGGATCCGGGACAGCATGGCCGGGATCGGCACCGTGACCTTCTATGACCCGGACACCGGCACCTTCGGCGCCCTGGGCCACGGCATCACCGACGCGGACACGGGCCTTCTCATGCCATTGGGCGACGGAGCGGTGATGGACGCGTCGGTCAAGGCGGTCAAGCGGGGCGCCGCCGGGGAGCCCGGGGAGCTCAAGGGCAGCTTCGACCTGGAGCATGACAGGGGCGAGCTCTACGCCAACACCGACCGGGGCGTCTTCGGCGTCATGGAGGACTTCGACTTCGCCGGGAGCGCTGTGCCCGTGGCCGCCCCTGGGGAGGTCCGCACCGGCGGCGCGGTCATCCGCGCCAACGTCAGCGGGGACGGCGTGGAGGAGTACGCCATCGAGATCACCCGGGTCCTGGAGCAGACCGGGGTGCAGAATCTCCTCCTGCGGGTCACCGACCAGCGGCTCATTGACCAGACCGGCGGCATCGTACAGGGGATGAGCGGATCGCCCATCCTCCAGGACGGGAAGCTGGTGGGGGCCGTGACGCACGTTATGGTCAATGACCCGCAGAAGGGCTACGGCATCCTCATTGAGAATATGCTCTCGGCGGCCGGCAGGGTCTAGCGCCTGGGAGGGGGACTGGCAGCGCCGGCCCCCCTCTTCCGCCGCCTTTGGGCATAAAATGTGAGAATTGCCCGCGTCCCCCATTGACAACAGGGCCTCCTTTCCCATATAATAAGGCGGGGCCTTGTGCTGTTGGCTGCGGTCCAGTTCAAAAATGTTGAGGTGCATAGAAATGAAAAGTATCCGCAAGAAAATCACGGTGTGTCTGATGGCAACTGTCCTGATTGCGCTGCTGGCAGTGGGCGGGACCAGTATCGCGCTCAACTACCGGAGTACCGTGGCCACAGTGGACCAGATGCTCAGCGAGACCGCCGTTTTGGCGGCGGAGCGGGTGGAGCAGGAGCTGACCGCCTACAAGAACGTGGCTACGGACACCGGCTGTGTCTCCCAGCTCTCCGACCGCACCGTGTCCCTGGATGTCAAGCGCTCCATCATCGACGAGCGCGCCGCCATGCACGGCTTCCAGCGGGGCAACGTCATCGGCGCGGACGGCGTGAGCATTTTCGATGGGAAGGACTACTCCGACCGGGAGTACGTCCAGCAGGCCCTCCAGGGGAACGTCTACGTGTCCGAGCCCCTCATCAGCAAGATCACCGGGGAGCTCTCCATCATGGTGGCCGCGCCTCTCTACGAGGCCGGCAGTCCGGACGGGCAGATCGCGGGCGTGGTCTACTTCGTCCCCACGGAGACCTTCCTCAATGACATCGTCTCCTCCATCCAAGTCAGCCCCAACTGCCGGGCCTACATGATCAACAAGAACGGCGACACCATCGCCGACGTCACCCTGGAGACCATCACCACCCAGAACGTGGAGCAGGAGGCCCAGAGCGACCGCTCCCTGAAGAGCCTCGCCGCCATCCACGCCAGGATGCGGCAGGGGGAGAACGGCTTCGGCAGCTTCAACACCGCGGAAGGCCCCCGCTATGCCGCCTATGCCCCGGTGGGCGGCACCGACGGCTGGAGCATTGCCGTCACTACCATGAAGAAGGACTACCTTACGGATACATATGCCAGCATGATTCTCAATGTCCTGGTGGTGCTCGTCTCCAGCCTGGCCTCCGTGGTGGTGGCTATGAAGCTGTCCACCAATATCAGCGTACCCATGCGGGCCTGCTGCGAACGGATGAAGCTCCTGGTGGAGGGCGACCTCACCTCCCCGGTCCCCCAGGCCAGCGGGCAGGATGAGACGGCGGAGCTGACCCGCTCCACCGCGGACATGGTCAAGGGCCTCAACACCATCATCAACGACATCGGCTACCTCCTCACCCAGATGGCCGACAAGAATTTCGACATCCAGTCCCCCAACCGGGACGCCTACGTGGGCGGGTTCGAGAGCATCCTGCTGTCCATGCGGAACCTCAAGATGGCCCTGAGCGGCACCATGCGGCAGATCGACGCTGCTGCCGGACAGGTCTCCGCCGCCAGCGGACAGGTCTCCACCAGCGCACAGACCCTCAGCGAGGGGGCCATGGAGCAGGCCAGCTCCGTGGAGGAGCTGGCGGCCACCATCACCGACATCTCCAACAGCGCCAAGCAGACCTCCGAGGCCGCTGCGGAGGCGGGCCGCTTCGTGGAGCAGGCCGGCGGCCAGCTGGGCGTCAGCGTGGGGTACGTCAAGGAGCTCAACTCCGCCATGGAGCGCATCTCTGTGTCCTCCGAGGAGATCAGCAAGATCATCGCCGCCATTGAGAACATCGCCTTCCAGACCAACATCCTGGCCCTGAACGCCGCCGTGGAAGCCGCCCGGGCCGGTACCGCCGGGAAGGGCTTCTCTGTAGTGGCCGACGAGGTGCGAAACCTTGCCGCCAAGTCCGACGAGGCCGCCAAGGCCACCAAGGAGCTCATCGAGGGCTCCATCGCCGCCGTCACCGAGGGCGGACGGGTGGTGGAGCAGGTCACCGCCTCTCTGGAGCAGACCAGCGTCTACGCCGGGCATGTAACCACCCAGATGGACATCGTGGTCCAGGCGGTCCACGACCAGACCGCCGCCATCGCCCAGGTCACCGAGGGGGTGGACCAGATCTCCGCCGTGGTGCAGACCAACTCCGCCACCGCCGAGGAGAGCGCCGCGGCCAGCGAGGAGCTCTCTGCCGAGGCGGCCAGCCTCAAGCAGCTGGTGGATGAGTTCACCTTGGCCACCGACTGATCCTCTGCCGCTTCCAAGCCCCGGCCTCAAATGAGGCCGGGGCTTTTCGTCTGTGAAAAGCCCTCCGCAGGAGTTTGCGCCGAAGGCGCAAAAAATGTTCAATCACTTTTTCGAGGGCGTGTACCTCGAAAAAGTACCTTGCGGGCCGCACTCGGCCCGGACCCCTTTCAAAAAGATGCGCCAGCATCTTTTTGAGATAAAAAAGAGCGACCGAAGCCGCTCTTTTCTCGGAATAGAGGAAATAAGGGTACCCCGCAGAAGCCGTGTGAGCCCTGTTATAACCTGCACATCTAAGGCAGGTGGGTCGCCTGCAGCGCCCTTTACTGCTTCCAACTTCCGACCGCAGACGGCAGTCGGGAGGTCTGCAAACCAGGCGTTGAACCAGCATCCCGAATAACAAAATGTGGGTTAAAAAAAGACTCATCACGCACCCCGCAGGGCACCTTTGTTTCTAACGCGCTCCCGGCAGGGGAACTTTCTCCCAGTTCCTGCCGTCCATAGGGAGAGGGGGCTTACTCCCCGTCTCCGCCCTCCTCCTCGTCCTCGAAGAGGCGCTCCATGAAGAGGGCATAGACCTCGTCGAGCTCCTCGTCGCTGTCCAGGGTGGAGAGGAAGTCCTCGCCGTTCTCGGTGATGGACTTTAAGATCACCATGCCGTAGTCGTCGCTGTCCTCGTCGGCGCCCTCCTCCACGGCGGGGAAGAAGGCCATATAGGTCACGCCCTTGTGCTCCAGGGCATCCACCAGCTCCAGCTCGATGTCGTTTCCGTCCTCGTCTGTCACGGTGATGAAATCAGGGCCGAAATCCTCCTGCATGGCGGGGGTCCTCCTTGCGGCAGTCTGCTTTGTTTTGATGAACCTATTTTACCCCCTTTTCTCGAAAATTGCAAGAGTCTTTCCATGTGGCATTTTGACAATTTCTGGGCCTCATTTTTGTATTTTCTGAAAAATTTTTGGAAGGCGCCGGTGGTAAGAGCGAAATTTGCGCTTTTTTTGACCTTCCCAAATTTGACAATCCGTGCTATACTATATCTTGGCGCTCCATACCGGTGTGCCGGAAGGCGCGTTTCCGCGCTCAAAACTGCCCGTCCGGCCGTCCTCCCGGCGGCCCTGTGAACAATTTTTATCAGTCAGGAGGTATCTCCATCTATGGATCAAGCCATCCCCCGCGGTCCGGGCGGCCCCTCCGGGTCCGCGCCCCGCAAGAAAAAGAAGAAATTTTCTATTCTGGGCTTCATCGGAAAAATTTTTCTGGTGCTCTTCACTCTGTGCGTCATCGGTGTGCTCACCCTCGGCATGTTCGCAAAGCTCTTCATGACCTACATCAACACCAACCTCATCCCCTCCCTGGGCGAGATCACCATTGAGGAGATGACCATGTCCCTGGCCTCCACCATCTACTACGAGGACGCCAATGGACAGCAGCAGGTCCTGAGGACGCTCCACACCAGCGAGAGCAACCGGGAGCTCATCAAGTACAGCGACCTGCCCGACTGCCTGGTCAAGGCCATGGTGGCCATCGAGGACCACCGCTTCTGGGAGCACAAGGGCGTGGACTGGTACGGCACCGCCCGGGCCATGCTCTCCAGCGCCACCGGGGGCAATACCCAGGGCGGCTCCACCATCACCCAGCAGCTGGTGCGGAACATGACCGGGGATACGGAGGTCACGGTCAAGCGCAAGTTCCGGGAGATCTGCCGGGCCCTGGACTTTGACGCCAAGAACTCCAAGGAGGACATCCTCACCCTCTATCTCAACTACGTCTATTTCGGCCACGGCTTCTCCGGCATCCAGACCGCCGCCAAGGGGTACTTCGGCAAGGACGTCTCCGAGCTGGACCTGGCCGAGAGCGCCTGCATCGTGGGCATCACCAACTATCCCTCCCTCTATGACCCCCTCTGGGACACGGAGTTCGTCCAGGACGACGGCACCGTGAAGACCCCCCGGGACTTCAACAAGCAGCGCCAGGAGACGGTGCTCAACCGGATGCTGGAGCTGGGCTGGATCAGTGAGGCGGAGTGCAGCGCAGCCAAGGCGGAGAAGCTCCTCTTCGTGGACACCCCCGAGTACGCCGCCCTCCACGGTCTGGAGATTGGCGAGAACGAGGAGGGCGAGGAGGAGGTCCTCCCCGCCAGCCGGGTCTACTCCTGGTACGAGGACCAGGTCATCGAAGACGCCATCGCGCAGATTCAGGAGGCCAAGGGCGTCAACCGGGAGATGGCCACCGACCTGCTCTACTCCGCCGGATACCACATCTATACCGCCCTGGATATGGACATCCAGAACATCGTCGACGAGGTCTACGAGAACCCGGATAACTTCAACTATCCCTCCAAGTCGGGCGCGTCTCTGGATTCCGCCATCACCGTCCTGGACCCCTACACCGGCGACGTGGTGGCCATGGCCGGAGGCGTGGGGCAGAAGACCACCAACCGGGCGCTGAACCTGGCCACCTCCCGGCGGACCTGCGGCAGCGCTATCAAGCCGGTGAGCGTCTACGCCCCGGCCATTGACGCGGACGTCATCACCCCCGCATCCATCATCGACGACTACCCCATCCGCGTCAACGACGCCGGGACCGGCGGCTATCCCAAAAACGCCAGCGCGGGCTTTCGCGGCCCGATCTCCGTGCAGTACGCCGTGCAGCAGTCCCACAACACGGTAGCCGCCCGGGTCTTGCAGATGCTGGGCACCACCAAGTCCTTCTATTTCATGGAGGACAACCTGGGCTTCGACCTGGACGAGCGGGACAACGCCATCAGCCCCCTGTCCATGGGCGGCCTCACCTACGGCGTGACCACCCAGGAGATGGCCGCGGCCTTCGCCGCCTTTGCCAACAAGGGCATCTATACGCCCCCCAGGACCATCACCCGTATCGAGTCCAACGACCACTCGGAGGTCATCGTGGACAACTCCGGCGAGTCCCGGGTGGCCATGAAGGAGACCACCGCCTATCTCATGAACAAGCTCCTGCGCCGGGTGGTCACCAGCGGCACAGGGACCGGCGCCAATTTTGACGGCATGACGATCGCCGGTAAGACCGGCACCACCGACGACCTCTTTGACCGCTACTTCTGCGGCTACACGCCCTACTATTCCGCCGCCGTCTGGGTGGGCTACGCGGGGAAGAGCGAGAAGATCAACGCCGGCGGCAAGAACCCCGCGGCCCTGGCCTGGAAAAAGGTCATGGAGAAGATCCACGAGGGCCTGGAGGACAAGTCCTTCCCCGGCAGGCCCGAGAGCGGCATCACCACCGTCAGCGTCTGCATGGACTGCGGTCTGCTGGCGGGCGACCTGTGCTCCTCCGACTACCGGGGCAGCCGGGTGGCCGGCAGCATAGAGATGCAGTCCAGCGGCGTACCCAAGGCGAAGTGCACCTGCCACACGGAGGTGCGGGTCTGCACCACCGTGGACCCGGAGACAGGCGAGGAGGTGGTCCGCCTCGCCGGGGCCTACTGCCCGGAGGACACCGTCTCCACCCGCGTCATGCTCCAGGGCCGGGAATTCCTGGAGCTCCCCGGCGGCGGAATCATCGGCTCCAGCGACATGGAGGCCCATCTGACGTACCTGAAGACCCTGGGCGAATGCCCGGTCCACGACGAGAATTTCGTGCCCGAGCCCCAGCTGCCAGAGGGAGAGCCCAACGACCCGAATGCGCCGGAGGGCGGCACCGGGATCACTCTGCCCCCGGGCACCACCCCCGTCCCCGGCGGGCCCGGATGGCCCACGGAGCCCTGGGACCCGGGTTCCGTGAACAAGCCTGACACACCCTCCACCAACACGCCGGAGGACCCGGACGGGGAGGCCCCCAAGCCCCCGGACGGTGAGGGCGGCGGCGACACTACGACGCCGGATGAGCCCGAGGAGCCGAAGGACGGCGCCTCCCCCTCCACAGAGGAGCCCGAGGAGCCGGACGAGCCCTCTCTGCCGGATGAGCCCAAGCCCCCGGAGGAGCGATGAGCCGCTTCGCGTAAAAAAGAGCTGACCGCCGGCCGGCGGTCAGCTCTTTTTGCACTGCGGGCCTCAGTCGAACCCGTGGGTCCAGTCCGAGCGGAGGTAGTAGACCAGGTAGATCACCGAGCTGATGGCCCAGGTGAGGGGGTAGGCCCAATAGATGAGGCCGATGTCACCCACCAGACGCATGACGAGCACGATGTAGGCGATCCGGATCACGCACCAGACCGAGAGCATGATGACCATGGGCACAAAGGCCTTCCCCGCCCCCCGGCAGACGGCGGCGATGGCGTGGGAGAAGGCCAGCAGGCAGTAGAAGAGGGCCACGGTCCGGGCCTGCCGGACCCCCAGGGCGACGACCCCCGGGGTGCTGTCGAAGAGGCTGATGAGCTGGGGGGCGAAGATGTACTGACAGATGCCGATGGCCTCCGCCAGGAACACCGCCGCCAGGATGCCGAAGCGGGAGCCCTGCTTGGCCCGCTCGTACTCCCGGGCCCCCAGGTTCTGGCTGATAAAGGTGGTGCAGGCCATGTTGAAGCTGGTGATGGGCAGGAAGGCGAAGCCCTCGATCTTGGCGTGGGTGCCGTAGGCGGCCATGGCCAGCTTGCCAAAGGTATTGATCTGGGACTGGACGATGACGTTGGCCAGGGAGATCACCGAGTTCTGCACCCCGGAGGGCAGGCCGTAGCGGATGATCTCCGCCAGGAGGTCCCGGTGGAAGCGGATCTTTTTCAGCTCCACGGTGAAGACCGTGCCCCTGCGCATGAGGTGGGCCATGCAGAGCACCACGCTGGCCGCCTGGGAGATCACCGTGGCCGTGGCCGCGGACCAGACGCCCCAGTGGAAGCCGCCGATGAAGAGCAGGTCCAGCAGGATGTTCAGGATGGAGGAGAAGATCAGGTAGTACAGGGGCCGCTGGCTGTCCCCCAGGGCGTTCATGACGCTGCGGCAGATGTTGTACATCACCATGGCCAGAGCGCCCAGGAAGTAGTAGCGGAAGTACTCCACCGCATCGGGCATGACCTCCGGGTCCGTCTGCATCCAGCGGAGGAAGGTGGGCGTGAAGGCCACCCCGGCCGCGGTGAGGAAGAGCCCGCTGGCCACGCCGAAGGCCAGCACCGTGTGGATGCCCCGGGAGACCTGCCCGTAGTCCCCCGCGCCGAAATAGCGGGAGATGACGACCCCCGCGCCCATGGCGGTGCCCATGAAGAAGCTGATCATCAAAAAGACCAGGGTACCGGAGGAGGTCACCGCCGCCAGGGCCTCGGTGCCCAGGAACTTGCCGACGATGAAGGCGTCGGCGGTGTTATAGAGCTGCTGGAAGATCTGGCTGAGGAGGATGGGCAGGGCGAAGGAGATCATCAGGGTATAGGGATTCCCCTGCGTCATGTCCGTGGTGTGGGCGGACGGTTTTTTCGTGAGACTGTCGTTGGAGTGCAAAGCAAACCCTCTCTTCTTTTTGATTTTCTCCAGTATACCACGGCAGTTTCCGGTTTTCCAGCCCCCGCCCCGGCAGAATGTCCGGTGATTTTCTCCAAAAAGTCCGTTCCCGTTTTGTCCTTTTTGTATGGAGCATACTCCAGCATCCTGTCTGCCTTCTCCGGACAGGGAGAGGAGGAGGGGCGGTCCCTCCTCCTCGTTTCGCGTCAGCTCTGCGTCTTCCCCAGGCGCTTGTACATGGTCTTTTTCACCGCCCGGAGGATGTTCTCATACCCCGTACAGCGGCAGAGGTGGCCGGAGAGGAGCTTTCTCAGCTCGCCGTCCGTGTACTCCTTCCCGCTCTCTAAAATCTCCACGGCGGTCATGATAAACCCCGGGGTGCAGAAGCCGCACTGGATGGCGGCCTCGTCGATAAACGCCTGCTGGATGTCGCTGAGCTCCCCGTTGGGGCCCATGAGGCCCTCCAAGGTGCGGATGGACTTGCCGTCCGCCCAGGCGGCAAGGTAGAGGCAGGAGTTGAAGCACTCGCCGTCGATGATGACGTTGCAGGCCCCGCACTCCCCCACCTCACAGCCCTTTTTCACGCTGGTGAGGCGGAAGTCGTTGCGGAGCATGTCCGTAAGAGACGCTCGCACGTCCACCATCTGCTCCACGGCCCTGCCGTTGATGGTACAGCGGATCAATTTGTACTGACTGCTCATGCCGGAACACCTCCCGCTCTCTTGCCCGCCTCGATGAGGCAGCGCTGCGCCAGCTCCACGGCGATGTGCTCCCGGAATGCCTTGCTGGCCCGCCAGCTGTCCCGGGGGCGGATGTCCTCCAGGACGGCGGCGGCGAAGGCTTCCGCCGTTTCGGCGGTGAAGGGCCTGCCCTCCGCCGTCTTCTCCGCAGTCCGGGCCCGCAGGGGCACCGGTCCCGCCACGCCGTAGGCGACCCGCGCCCGGCGGATGGTGCGCTTGTCCTCGGAGAGGACCACGTTCACCGAACAGCCGGTGGTGGCGATGTCCATGGCGTTGCGCATGGCGTACTTGATGTAGTGGCCGAAGCAGTTTTCATAGCTCTCCCTGGGGATCAGGATGGCGGTCTGGAGCTCGTCCGGGCGGAGGTCCACCCTCCCGGCGGCGAGGTAAAACGCCTCGATCGGGACCCGCCGGGGGCCATTCTCCCCGGTCAGCTCGATGACGGCGTCCCAGGCGAAGAGGGTGGAGGCGGAGTCCGCGCTGGTGACGCCGTTGCAGGTGTTGCCGCCGATGGTCCCGGCGTTTCTGATCTGGGGGCCGCCCACCAGGTCCACCGCCTCCCCTAGGACGTTGATGTATTTTTGGATGATGGGGTCTCTGGTGATATGGCTGAAGCTGGTCAGGGAACCGATGCGGATGGCCCCCTGTTCATCCAGGCTGACGCCTCTCATCTCGTCGATGCCGTAAATCGAGATGAGCTCCGCCCCGGCGCGTTTGCCCTCCCGCATCTGGACCAGCACGTCGGTGCCCCCGGCGATGATCTGGGCCTGGGGGTGCTCTAAGCGCAGGCGGACTGCGTCCTGGACGCTCTGGGCCTCGTAGAGCGCTTTCAAATCATACATGGAACAATTCCTCCTAGTAACCGACTGTATACATGAAACTGGGCGCGTCCGGCTGTCTCCGGATCAGGGACAAATACGCAATGGAATGATAAAAACCGCCAAAGGATATGCCGTAGATCTGGAGGGAGTCCTCCATCATATAGATGGCGGTCCCGAGCCCGGCCAGCCGCTCGGCCTCCACAAAGAGACTGGGGTAGATCTCGCCGGACCACTTATCCCGCAGGCCCTCCAGGAACGAATCCGGCCCGTCCCACAGCTTGGGTACGTATACATAGGACACGCCGTCCAGCGCCATCGTCCCCCGCACCACCGTTCCCCGGAAAAAGGAGCGGTGGAGCGTGATGTCCATCTGGAGGACGGCGGACGCTCCGTCGTTATCGTGGACTTCTGTCTCCAGAGTGCGATGAAGCGGGATATGGTACCAGACGCCAAACAGGACCAGACAGGCCAGGACCACCCCGACCACCCGGCGTCTGCGTTTTGGATCTGCCATCTATAGCACCCCTCCCTCTTTGAACCGGGCAAAGAGGACATGGGGCGTCATCGGGGCGTCGTTGACGGACACGCCGGTGGCGTTGAGAATGGCGTTGCGGATCGCCGGCGCCGGCGAACACGCCGGAGGCTCCCCCAGCGCCTTCGTCCCAAAGGGACTGGTCGGCTCCGGGTTCTCCACAAAGAACACCCGCAGATTGGGATGGTCCATAAACGTCGACAGCTTGTAATCCAGCAGATTATTGTTGAGCGGCTTCCCCGTCTTTGGATCAAAGAGCAGCTGCTCCGACAGCCCGTACCCGATCCCCATGGACATCCCCCCGTGGACCTGCGCCTCCGCCAGGGCGGGATTGATGAGCCGCCCGCAGTCGTGGACATTCACAATGTCCAGCAGCTTCACCCGGCACATGGGGATATCCACCTCCACCTCCGCGAAGGTGCATCCAAAGGAGTACGCATTGTTCTTGATCTGGTATGTACTCTCCGCCGTGAGGTGCTGGGAATGCTCCAGGCTGTAGAGTACCTCCGCGGCCAGCTCCCCCAGGCTCATCAGCGTCCTGCCGTCGGAGATCCGGACGATCTGCCCGTCGATCACATCCAAATTCGCCGGAGTCTGCCGCGTGATTTCCGACGCACAGTCGAGGATCTTCTTCTTCAGCATGGACCCGGTCTGCTCAATGGCAAATCCCCCCACATAGGTCTGCCGGGAGGCATACGCCCCCGTACCGAAGGGCGTAACATCCGTGTCCTGCGTCGAGACCACATGGACATCCTCAAAGGGAATGCCGATCACGTCCGCCGCCATCTGCGCATAGGCCGTGTCACAGCCCTGCCCGATCTCCGTCTCCCCCGTCTGCACCTGGACAGACCCGTCCTGGTTGAGCACCATCCGGCAGGAGCTGGACTCCAGAGAGATGGGCCACACCGCCGTATTGTACCAGAAAAGCGCCATGCCCACCCCCCGGCGGACCGGCCCGGTCTGGCTGGCGTAAGCCTCCCGCTTGCGGCGGTAATCAATCGCCTCCACGCCCTTGTCCATGACCTGCCGGAAGGTGTCATAGTAATTCTCGTTCTTGCTGAATCCGTCCACATAGCCCTTGGGCATGACCACCTGCCGCCGGTACTCCACCGGGTCTTGCCCCAGCGCCTTGGCCACGTCGTCCATATGGCACTCGCTTGCCCACATGGCCTGGGGGATCCCATACCCCCGCATCGCTCCGGCGGCGGGACGGTTGGTGAACACCGTCCAGGCGTCCCCCTCCACATTCTCACAGGGGTAGAGCTGGGGGAACGCCCCCATGCCCTTTGCCGCCACGGCGTGCCCATGGGAGGCGTAGGCCCCCTGGTTGGAGAAGCACTCGATCTTCCGCGCCGCAAATGTCCCGTCCGGCCGGACCCAGGAGATGATATGGGTCCGGATGGCGTGGCGGACCCGGTTATTGACAAACGTCTCCTCCCGGCGGCAGTCGATCTTCACCAGACGCCCCCCCAGCTGCGTGGTCAGCCAAGCGCACAGCGGCTCATACAGCGCGTCCTGCTTGTTGCCGAACCCCCCGCCGATATAGGGCTTGAGCACCCGGATCTTCCCCCAGGGCACCCCCAGCGCCTGCCCGCAGATGCGCCGCACGATATGGGGGATCTGCGTGGAGGAGGTGACAGTGACCCGGTCCCCCTCCATATGGGCGGTGCAGATGTGGTTTTCGATGTGGCAGTGCTGGACGGTGGGCGTGTCATACCATCCCTCCACCTTGAGGAGTCCCGGCTCCCGGGAGGCGGCTTCGTAGTCCCCGGTACGAATCTGCGTATGGGCCAAGACGTTCCCCGGGAAATTCTCGTGGATCTGCGGCGCGTCCGGCTTCATCGCCTCCTGCACGTCCAGCACAAAAGGCAGCTCCTCATAGCTGACCCGCACCAGAGCCGCCGCCCGGGCGGCGGCCACGTCGTCCTCCGCCACCACCACGGCCACGTCGTCCCCGTAGTAGCGCACATGCCTGCTCAGCAGGAGCCGGTCGCAGACATCCTGGTGGCGGGGGTCTGTGGACCAGGGGTGTCCGGCGGTGGGAAAGCAGTTCTCCGGCACGTCAAAACAGGTGAAGACCCTCACCACCCCCGGCACCTGCTCCGCCTCCGCCGTGTCCACCGCGGTGACCAAACCGTGGGCCACCGCCGCGTGGACCAGCCGGGTGGTCAGAGCCCCCCTGTCGCACAGGTCCTCCGTATACTTCGCCCGGCCTGCCGCCTTGTCAAAGGCGTCCACCCGGGTCTTGCTCTGTCCTACGTTCTTGCGCACAGGTATCCCTCCTTTTCTTCCAGCGATCTGTTCTGAACCCATTTTACCACAGAATACACAATCGCACAAGACGGAAGAACATCTTTCCCGGCAGAAGGTCCAAATCCTCACAGGTGGCGCAGATTGACGCGGTACGCCCGCAATTCCTCCTCCCCCACCGTCTCAATGATCCGGTCAAGCGCGGCGGCGAGGACCTCCCGCTCCTCCGGCAGGCTTCCCTGGAACTGAAAGGCGTTTGACGCGCCCATCGCGGCGAACCGGGTGGGGATGTTCAGGTTTTCCAGCAGAGTGCGCACCTCCCTGTACTTTTCAAGCTCGCTCTCCTCCTTCCACCTGCCGCGCTGGATCTCCTGATAGAGCTCCGAATCCGGGTAGACGGTCAGCATATTGACGCCGATCAGCGCCGGGTGGAGCTGGTTGCAGACCTCCGCAGTGGCCTTTGCGCCAATCTCTCCCCGTCCGGCCCCGGAGATGCCCACCAGATAGAAGAAGCTGTAGCCAATGCCCGCCCGGTCCAGCCTGCGGCACTGCTCCACGATATCGGCGGCGGCATATCCCTTGTTCATGAAATCCAGCGCTTCGTCATCGCCGGTCTCGATGCCGATGGTCAGCCCGTCATACCCGGCCTGACGCAGGGACGCCAATTCCTCGTCCGACTTCTGCGTAACGTCCGTGATCCGGGCAAAGCACCCGATGGTTTTGATGGACGGCATGTATTTTTGGATCAGCTCCGCGATGTCCATCAGCCGCCGGCCGCTCAGGACAAACGGATTTGCTCCCGTCAGAAACGCCCGCCGGATGTGCTCCGGCCTGGGCAGTCCCTGCAGGCGGGCCGTCAGCAGGGCAATGGGGTCCGTGCTGAGAAGCTGGGCCTCCTGCAAGTCGCTCTCCACGTCCGCAAGGGGCGACATCCTGAATCGGAAGGGCAGATCGTTATAGAGCGTACAAAATTTGCACCTAT
>Ga0137308_100936_pt1 | contig 36033 bp, 31 predicted proteins | sample Inofrocosms_June_FD_97181 | JGI IMG/M metagenome (GOLD analysis project Ga0137308, IMG submission 97181) | Mouse cecal microbial communities from Vienna, Austria - N-Acetylneuraminic and N-Acetylglucosamine D2O microcosms_June | ecosystem: Host-associated > Mammals > Digestive system > Large...
AAGGATTCTGGTAGCTAAAGCTTCAAATGGAGAACTGCAAGTGACAGCAGAGATTGACAAAGAGATTCGAAGCCTGGCAACAGGTGTAGAAGTAACTGGAACTAATGGTCAGAACTGGACTTATAAGTTAGCAAAATTTCCCACGGACGAAGAAGTATTGAGGGAATTACGGGATACTGATGCGAATATAAAGATTGACGGAAACCTTGTAAAAAAAGAAGATATAACAACTGATAATTTCACGGTTCGCTGGTGTGTATTTAAACATGATACAACGGATCAATGGCATGTGGATGGAGTGCTGGTTCGTAAACAGGGGAAATTGGTCGTTGCTAAAACTTTTTATGGTGATAAGAATGCTATTAGTGCGGTAGAAAAAGATTTTAATATTACAGTTACAGAAGGGCAGTCGTCTCCTGCTTACATTTTGAAATTACATGATAAAAATGCAGGAGCCCCAAATAACGATTTGGGATACAGTGAAAAGATAGAGAACGGCAGTGAAGTTACATATATTTGGGAGTTGGGCTTAACGGCAGATAAAACTTTTACAGTAAAAGAAAATAATTATGTTTATAATGGGAACAAAAATATCGCTACATTATCAGAGTATCGTATTTCTAATAGCAACGGAAATCAGGTGACGGAAGGTCCCTGGAGAGATTATACGGGTGCGGGCGTACAGGTAAAAACAGAAAGTTATGCTTCGGATTTACCTTATGAAAGTTTCCAGACTGTAAATTTGAGGAATAGTTACCTGCCCAAAAATGCGATTACCGTCTGGAAGTACGATAAGACTTCAAATGCGGGTCTGACAGGGGTAACTTTTAACCTGATAAAAGATGAGACGATTCAAACGGTATATAAAAATGGTGCGGATTACTATTTATATTCAAATGATGGAGCAGTTGAAACAAAAGTCTTAGCGGTAGATAGTAATGGATATCTGACAATTCATGGCGTGGAAGGTGCAAAACCCGGAAAATATACTTTGGAGGAAGTAGATTGTCCGTCAGGATATATCAAAAAAAGGATCGGCTTTGAAATAGGGACGGACGGAGGTGTTACAGGTACGGGAATAAAGCCGATTGGGGAAAGAGCTTACAGGCTGGATATATCTAATGAGTCTTCTGCCGTGATGAAAATAAAGGCTGTAAAAGACTGGGGAAATACTTCATCGGAATATGTAGAATCTGTTAAGGTGGAACTTTGGAGAGGGACGGAAAAACTTGAAGAAGCAGTAGAGCTAAAGGAAGAGAATGAATGGACTTATAATTTTGCAAAAGATTATCCTGTATATGTAAATGGTGTGAAAGCAGAATATACACTTCTTGAGACGGCTATAGGAGATACTTATCGTGACCCCGGGGCGGATTCCGTTGATGGTTATCGGTTCTATGATGTGGCGGTTGATGGATTGAGTTATGAAGAAAGTGATGGAACCGGAATAGGAACAATAACCGTTCGTAACAGTGTAAATAGCGGCAATAGTCTCAGCTTTACTAAAACCGATGGGGATGGGAATCGTTTAAGCGGTGCAAAATTCGCTTTATATGCAAAAGATGATTCCGGTTGTAACGGCGAGGCGCTTGCGGAAGCAATATCTTCCGGTAATGGCGAAATACGATTCACAGGTTTGACAGAGAACATTTATTATATGAAGGAAGTAGATGCACCGGTTGGATATGAGTTGTCGGAACAGATTTATAAGGTGACATTTGAGAATAACAGAGGAAAGATAGAGCTATATCCTGCTTCCGAAACCGCAGGAGAAACACAGGAAGATGTGACAGCGGTGCAATCCGGACCAATAACAACTATTACTAATGAGATTGCTAAACAGACAATAGATATTGTCAAGGTGGATGAGAAAGGGGATCCTCTGGATAATGCGGTATTTACTTTAGTTGCCGATACATTAATGGCACAGGGGAATTACGCTTTTGAGGAAAAAGATTATACTTCAGGGGCAAGTGGCGTAGTGGCAGAAAATTTGGAACTCCCCTATGGCACTTACACGCTGACTGAGACAAAGCAGCCTGAAGGTTATCAGGCGGTCGGTACTATCACCTTAACAGTAGACGGAACTGGAATAACGGCAAACGGAACAGATGGTGAGTATAACTTAGAGCCTGTGGGCGTGGCTGGAACAACACCGACATCCTATAGCTTAAAAGTAATAAATGTGAAAGGTTCACTGGACGGAATAACACTTACAAAAATAGGTGATCAGAATCAGGATACGAAACTGGGCGGTGCAGTCTTTATTCTCGGCAGAGGCACAGGTGATCAGGCAGAATATGCAAAAATAAATGATGGAATAGTTACCGGATGGGTAAAGGATAAGACAGCGGCAACCCGAATAGTGACTGAAAAAGAGACGGGTACAGCTGCATTGCCGTCATTAGGCATAGGATCATATTATCTGACAGAAATAGAACCACCAGAAGGTTATGTGTTATTGACAACACCTGTCATGTTTAACATAAATTATTTGAGTGGGGAGGGGTTAAGGTTATCTATACCTGATGGGAGTGCTGAGCTCAACACTGATAATAAAAATATCATTGTTAGTAACTCTATGGGGCTCGAACTCCCCGAAGCCGGTGGCCCCGGCACCGCAGCGTATACATTCGGCGGGCTTGCGGTAATCGCAGTCGGTCTTATGTATGGTCTTAGTATGAGGCGCAAAAGAGAGAAAGGAGGTTTAAATTAGGCACAGCGGAAGTGCAATACAGCCTCCACTCGACGCAAGGATGCGCCGGATATAGAGACCAATATAAAATACTTAGGCCTTGTACTGAAATCAGATTGTGGAAAATCTTACATGCGAAGCCTGAGGGAAAGATCACAAAAAGTAATAATAAATAGTAACAAAAGCAACAAAAAGCAAGGGCTTGAAAAGCAGAAAGGAAATGATTATGAAAAAGATGAAAAGATTAGCTGCCCTGTTCTTAGCCATAGTTATGGTTTTGGCTATGGGGATGACAGCGATGGCAGTAGACGGAACCGGGGGAGATGATAGTTCTGAGAAAACTTACAGCATAAGTGTTAAAGATGGAGCTGAGATTCCTGAAAATCATACATACAAAGTATATCAGATTTTTATAGGTACATTAGATTCTACGGGTAAAATTCTTTCGGATATTGAATATGGCAAAAACTATAAAGGAAACGGAACTGCTGAAACGGCGTATGAGGAAGCAAAAACAATTACAGATGCCAATAAATTTGCAACAGATATCACCGTGGAGGGTGAACCGGTGGCAGAGTTGACTCATACAGAGACATCTGCGCCTTTACCTGCAAGCGGATATTATCTGGTTATTGATGTGAGCAAAGTTTCTGAAGGAGCAGATCAGGTTTCCAAATTTATTGTAAATGTTGGTGGAGATATTGAGATTGAACCTAAGGTTTCCAGAATACCTGATTTTGAGAAAACGGTTGACGGTAAGGATGCAACAGTGGATTATGCATCAGGAGATCATATTCCGTTTACATTGACAGCGACAATGAAGGAAGACGTTGCAGATTATGAATCCTATCAGTTGACATTTACAGATGAATTATCTGATAATTTGTCCTATGATACTGGTTCTTTAAAAGTTGCTTATAAAGTTAGTGACAGTGCTGAAGCGGTAGAATATAAATCTGGTGAATATGAGTTGAATGTCAAAGGCAAAAATATCACAGTTTCGATGAGTGATATTGGTAATGAGGCAAGGGTACCGGGTGCAAAGATTATCGTAACATATACAGCGACATTAGATGCTGGTGTCACTTCCGGTGAAGTTGCAAAGAATAGTGCAAGTCTGGAATTTGGCAATAATGGTGATACACAGGGAGTTGGTAAAACAACTACGGATATTGTAAAGGTTTATACTTTTGCGTTGGATTTTGATAAAGTAGACGAAGACGGGGAAGCATTAGACGGAGCCGGATTTACTTTATATGCAGAAGATGGTACAACTGTGGTGGCTACTATAGAAGCAGGAGAAGGTAAGACGAACTTTGTATTTGACGGGTTGAAAGCTGGTACATATATATTAGAAGAGACAACTGTTCCGGATGGCTATAATAAGATGGAGAATAAGACAATTGTTATTTCTGCATCGGTTGATGGGGAGAACGTTACAGTAAATGATATCGACGATTGGACAAAAAGTGATTTCGTATTTACTACAGATATCCAAAACTATGCAGGCGTACAGCTTCCCTCCACCGGCGGCATCGGTACAACAATCTTCTACGTAGTCGGCGGTATCATGGTACTCGGTGCATGTGTTCTCCTGATCACAAAAAAACGTATGAGCGCACGTGAATAAACAGGAACGGTAAATGTTTCTGATTGAGACAGAACGCGTACATAAAAATATGAAATAAGCTTCCGGAGCACGGAGTCTCCCGCGCTCCGGAAGATACCGCACCTGGCTGACACCTTCCCGTGGTGTGCGGTGAACAACGGATAAGTACATAATTTGTACTATAAAATCCGGCTAACGTCAGCAGAAAGTAAAATTATATTTTAAAGCAAACTGAAATAGTAACCGGCGGGGAAACCGATGAAAAATAAAGAAAAAGTCCGAAAGAGAGAAAGGAAAAAAGGATCTCTTTCAACCATTATTCTGGTGGTGATACTGCTGATCGGATTGAGCGTAATGCTGTATCCAACCATCAGCGATTACTGGAATTCATTTCATCAGACACGGGCGATTGCTAACTATGATGCTGTTGTGGCAGAGTTGGATGAAACCGACTACGAAGTTTTATTTGCGGAGGCAGAACAGTACAATGAACAGCTGCGGGGGTTGAGCGCTCCGTTTTCGGAAAGTGAACGGCTTTCGGAAGCTTATAACAATGTTCTGGATGTGGCAGGAAACGGTATCATAGGCTATATCTCGATCAACAAGATCGGGGTGGAACTGCCCATTTATCACGGAACCAGCGAGTCAGTACTGAATGTGGCGGCAGGACATCTGGAGGGTTCCAGCCTTCCGATCGGCGGGGAAAGCAGGCACAGTGTAATTTCCGCTCACAGGGGCCTTCCTTCGGCGAAACTGTTTACCGATCTTGACCGGCTGGAAGTGACGGATACCTTTACGATCACGATCCTGAATCAGGTTCTGACTTATGAGGTAGACCAGATCCTGATTGTGGAGCCGACACAGATGGAGGCATTGAATGTAACACAGGGGAAGGATTACTGCACCCTGTTGACCTGTACTCCTTACGGTATCAACAGCCATCGGCTGTTAGTGAGGGGGCACAGAATCGAAAATGTGCAGGGGGCCATTGTGATTCATAAGGAAGCGACCAAAATACCGCCTTACATAGCGGCTCCGGCAATCGCGATTCCGATGTTGTTTGTCCTGCTGCTTATATCGCTCTTTGCTTATCGCAAAAAGCCGCTGAAAATCAGCACGCAGGATGTTGCGGAACTCAGCAGAAAGCTGCAGGATCCCTCCAAAGTGACTGAGGAGAGTATAAAAGAACAGGAAACAAAAGAGTAACAAATAACCGGATAACTTGAAACAGGAAGCAGAGAAACATAAAAAGAAAGAGTAAATAAAGGAGGAGATAGGCCGTGTATGATAAAAAGCGATCGGGTATAGGAAAGTGGAAACGTACTTTGACTGCCTTTGCCGTGACAGCAAGTGTGATACTGGCTTTGCCTGCATGGTCAGTCGGGAGAGCGGAAGCGTCACCGGAACTGGTGAGGCCGGAAAGCTGCAGTTTAACGATAAAGCGGGCATCGGACAGTACGGCACAGGCTGATATAGTGGTGGACCTGTATAAGGTGGCAAATGCGGAGGATCTGCCGGGATATGATGCATATACATTGGCATTGAACGCACCATATGACACACCGGAACTTGCAGCTTCCTTAGAAGCGGCGAAGGAACAGGAAAACGGCGCGTCGGTCAGTGACGGCGGTAATGCACTGTACAGAACGATGGCGCAGGATGTGGCGAAAATAGCGCTGGCGATAGAGGAAAAAGAAGAGACAAAGGTGACGGTAAAAGGGCCTGCACAGGAACCTTCAAAGACAGCCACTATGAATTCCGGGGAAAATACGCTGAAAATTCCGGGAATCGATCCGGGAATGTATCTGGTAGTAGCACATGGTTCAGGCATGAATGTGGCACAGTACACTACGCAGGTGGGGGAAGGAACGGATAAACAGCTTGCCACGATGGCTTATTCCGATGAATATGTTTATACTTATCTGCCGGAGTTGATTGCCCTTCCAAGCCGGGGAAGTGCACCGACCGGAAGTTTTAATACGGCTGACAATGACCTGGAATGGAGCAGTGATGTAACGGCAACACTGAAATCGGAACAGGCGTCCAGACTTACATCTCTGCAGATCGGTAAAACATTTACGGTATCCAAGGATGCCGTGATAGCCGGCGGAGACGGCTGTGTGTTTCAGATTGAAGCGACCCTGAATGATGAAATTGTTTACAGCAATGTGGCAGCGATTCCTTATGAAGGGAGGGCGACAGGTTCTGTCACACTTTCAAAGGTGATTCCTGTAGGAGCCGAGGTAACTGTCACGGAAGTTTATTCCGGTGCGGCATTTACGGTGAGCGGTGAAGAGGTAAAGAGCATTGTTGCTGAAGCGGACAGAGAAGATGGAACGATAGAAAATAATGTATTTTTTACCAATAACAGTAACGGTATCGGTACCAGCGGCGATATTGTGACAAACAGTTTTACGCATGGCGCAGACGGATGGACGTGGAATGATCCAAAACCGGCGCAGGCACAGCCTGAGACACCTGAGCAGTAAAATGAAGGGAGGATGAGAAGATGAAGCTGAATAAAATGATTCTTGCAGCAGCGGCTGTTGTTCTTCCCTTGAGTATTGGGGCGGGAAGCGCGCTTGCATATTTTACAGACAATGTTTCGTCTGTCGGCGGTTATGCGGTGGAGGTAGGCGCGCCTGATACAGAGGTTACGGAAACATTTGGTGACTGGACAAAACATGTTACGATCAGAAATACCGGTGAAGTACCTGTATATGTTCGCGTAAGGGCTTTCAGCGGGGGACTGTATCCGCTTACCTACAGCGGTACCGGTTGGACAAAAAACGGCGATTATTATGAGTATCATGTTGCTTTGGGAGTCGGTGAAACAACTTCCGGTCTGGATATAAAGATTGAAGGCGTACCGCAGGATGCAACGGATAAAGATGCGTTTAATGTAGTGGTTATCTATGAGAGAACACCGGCGGTGCAGTATATGGAAGACGGCAGCGTGAAACTGGATGATGAAGGAAATCCGATGCCCGACTGGAATTATAGTGTAAAGCAGGAGAGCGAGTTCCCGACAGATCCAAAGGAGACGGTTTCACCGGAAGTACCGGAGGAACCGGCTGAACCCGGGCAGACGGAAGGAGGAGATGAATCATGAAAAAATTCAGAAAGTTTATTTCTTCTCCTAAAGTAACGCTGGCGGTATTCGGAGCGGCGGCGGTACTGTTATTGTTTTCATCGGTAGGAGGAGCAAGGGCGGCGCTGACATATTATTCCGAAAACCATATGACAGAGTTGGAAACACAGACGATAGATGTAACACTTATAGAACAGACCGGTGAAAATGAGGCTGTTTCAAATCCTGAAGCACTTTTGGAGAATCTTATACCTGGCGGCGAAAAAATAAAAGTCGGAGTAAAGTATGCGGAAAAGTTAAGTGTTCAAAATACCGGCGAGATCGACCAGTATGTCCGGGTTACGATCTATAAATATTGGGTGGACGGTGAGAATAAGAAACAGGATGTATATCCGGGTTACATAGATCTGAACTTGTTATTGGAAAACGGCTGGGAGGAAGACACTGCGGCTTCTACGCAGGAAAGAACCGTGATCTATTATAAAAAGCCTTTGGGAAGCGGCGAGAGTGTGGATTTTGCAGACAGTCTGCGTATTGATCCTGCTGTAGCCGAGATTGTTACAAAAGAGAGTGACGGAGTTTCTTATGATTATCAGGGACTTGAATTCCGGATTAAGGTAGATGTGGATGCGGTTCAGACACATAATGCGGCGGATGCGATCTTAAGCTCCTGGGGACGTGAAGTGGATAACAGCGGTGCAGATGAAGATGGCGTTTTAAGCAGCCTGAATTTTAAATGATAAGGAGGCTGAGTATGAAAAAAAAGATGTTTTGCCTTATGCTTCTTGTGGGACTGCTTATTTCCGGAACCATGACGGCATATGCTACGGGGAATACGGATACGGGCGGCAGTAATGTGCCTCAGGGAGACTGGAACGTGATATTTACGCCAGCCGGCAGGGTAGAGGATAATCTGGGCGGCAGCAGTATGATAAATGACCGGATATCAACAATGCAGCCGGGAGATAAGATCACTGTCAGCGTTATATTGGGAAATCAATATAATAATACTACACATTGGTATATGAAAAATACGATCATAGACAGTATGGAAGAGGCGGGGGCATCAGGCGGCGCTTACGGCTATAAACTGGCTTATGTTGATCCGGCGGGAACGGAGACCGTATTATTTACCAGCCAGAAAGTAGGCGGCGAGAACAGTGACGGGCTGAAAGAGCTTGAAAAGGATAATAAACTGAACGATTATTTCTATCTGGGGGGACTTGCCGGCGGGCAGGGCGCCAAAGTAATGCTGACGGTTGAACTGGATGGAGAGACGCAGGGCAACAGTTATCAGGATAAGGTGGCTAACCTGTCAATGAATTTTGCGGTTGAACCCCAGCCGCAGAGTTCCGGCAGTGGCGGCGGCGGTGGAAAAACGCACCACAGAACAATAAAAAGGGAAGTTGTCAATAATGAAGTTGTTTATCTTGATGAAGACGGTGTACCTCTCGCAAGAAATACGGAAATTGTAGCGACCAGCGATGAAAAGAATCTGTTTCCGTATGTTCTGGCAGCATGCATCAGCGGGTCATTGTTGCTGTTGTTGGCATTTTTTGCCCTGAATGACAGGAAGAGAGAAGAGGGAGGTGCTGTAAAATGAAAAAAGTTTTCGGTGCTCTGGCAACATTGGCGATCATGCTCTCTCTTGTGATTCCGATGGGGATGACGGTGCATGCCAAACCCCAGGCGTATACTTATAAAATACGTGTTTTTGCAGGAAAACAGGGAACATTTACAGACGGGCTGCTGGAAAAGGATTATACGGGTAATGCTTTCAACTTGGATGACATAACGGTGAAACCTGCAATAGCTGAAGATGGCAGCGAGTATCAAAAATATTATGTAAAGGGAATCAAGCCAAGCGGTTCAGACAACAGTGATATGTTGAGTAATCCCAGCTTTGTTACAGTAGACAGTGATATGGATTATGTTGTTGTCTATGGCGTAAGAGGGGATATGGTAAGTTATACCATAAACTATGTGGATGTAAATGGAAATGCCCTTGCACCCGGCAGGACCTACGAAGGAAATATAGGCGATAAACCGATCGTGCCATATCTCTATATCGAGGGATATATGCCGCAGGCTTACAGTCTGACAAAAACACTGGCGGCGGATGAAACGCAGAATGTATTTACTTTCCGTTATACCCGTGTGACGACCGGAACCGGCGGCGGTGGCGGAGATACCACAATATACGATGAAGAAATAGTGAATACTACAAATACAACGCCTGTAGTTGTTCCCGGCGGCGGGGCAGATGCGGCAGGTGCAGGCGGCGGTGTAACGGTTGTTCCGGGAGATACAGGAGCAGCGGGCGCAGGAGATGCCGGAGAGGCGGCAGCGGCGGAAGAGCCGCAGGAACTGGTTGACCTGGACGATGAGGAGGTCCCGCTTGCCAATGTGCCGGGATCAAACGGCGGCGGCTCGGGGATAGGAAGTGAACCGGGTTCCTTCTTTGTGAATCTGCCCCCTGCGGTGATCGTCGGGATCGTGTCGATGGCGGTGCTGGTTGTAGCGGCAGCATGGTTCTTAATGTTTAAGAGAAAGAAAAAAGGAACGGGCGAAGATGAGTAAAAATAACGATACTTCTGAATATCGTTCCGGACATAAGGGCGGGAAGCTTCTTCCCGCTCTTTGCAGTGTATCCGGGACATTGATCCTGATCAGCGTGATCGCGGTGTGTATTCCCATTACGGTGCCGAAGCTGACGGGGTATGAGATATATAATGTTGTCAGCGGCAGCATGGAACCGGAAATCCCGGTGGGAAGCGCTATTTATGTGAAAGCCGCAGCGCCTGAGGATGTGCAGGAGGGGGAGGTGATCGCTTTCCGCAGAGGGTATCCGCAGGAGGCAGGGCGGAATGTATCGATGCCCGGGGCAGGAAGCGGGCAGGATGATCTTTTATCCGGTGCGGAATCCGGAACAGGAGACTGGCAGGAGGCACTTCCGGCGGAGGATATGGAAGGCAGCGGCGGTTTTTCGGAAGGGGCGGTGGTCTGTCATCGCGTCCTGCAAAACCAGATTGTGGAAGGCTGGTTTGAGACAAAGGGGGATGCCAATGAGCAGGCGGATATGAACAAAATTCCCTATGAAGATCTGATCGGGCGCGTGACATACCATATCCCGGTGCTGGGAGGCGTGATGGCGCTCCTTACCGGCACGATCGGAAAGATGTACATGATCTGTTTTGCGGCCTGCGGCGCCATGCTGAATATGCTGGCGGGCAGGATGCGGGAGAGAAACCGCAGGGATCTGAAAGAGGTGTTGGAAAATAAATTGAAGGAAACGAAGGGGGCGCTGTGACAGCCCCTGTTTTCGAGCCTCTTATCAGTTCGATATTATTAAATGATTGTCAAGTAAATGGAATTTTGTTATATTATCTTCAGAAACGTAAATTCTTTCTGAATTCTTATGGCGAGGCCGTTTCTTTGGGAACTGTTCCGGTAAAAAGTATTGAAGAATATGAAAAAGCGGCTTGAAGCGTATAAACATTAAGAAAATTTATTAAAGTATCATAGGAGTTTGCTATAAATAATGAATAAAAAAATCAGGATAGTTCTGACAATAATATTATGCATCATCTTTTTTTCCTCTCTGGCGTTTCTTCTGCAGATCCTGTTGGGATACCGTATGACAGATAAGTTATATGAAGAGTCTGCATCAAAGTTTACGGTGAAAACAGGGAAAGAAGACTCTTCGGAGGATATGGGGGAAAAGACGGCGGAGAGTGTGCCGATCACCGTGGACTTCGCGGCGCTGCAGAGTGTAAACAGTGATGTGGTAGGCTGGATCTATTGTGAAGGGACGGATATTAATTATCCGGTGCTGCAGGGAGAAGATAATGATTTTTATTTGAGTCATACATATGACAGGACGGAGAACCGGGCAGGTTCCATATTTGTTGAGGCGCTTAATACACCGGGGTTTGCGGATTCCAATACGATCATTTACGGACATCATATGAAGAATGGTTCCATGTTTGCGACGCTCAGAAACTGGGCGGATCAGGAATATTATGAAGAACATCCGGTGTTCTGGCTTTTGACGCCGGAACAGAATTACCAGATAAAACTGTTCAGCGGGTATACAACGCCGGCGGCTTCGGATACCTACACGATTTTTCAGGGACCATGCCGGGAATTGAGTGATTATCTGCAGATGGCACGTGCCAACTCGGACTTCCGTGCGGATATAGAGACGGATCCGAACGGAAAGTATGTGCTGTTATCTACCTGTGAATATGTTTACGAGGATGCCAGATATGTACTGCATGGAATGCTGGTACCGTTTAATGAGGATTGAAAATAAAAAGGCATTTTATTAAATACCGGAGAAATTAAGGATAAAACCTGTAAAAACCGCGCTTCCAAAATGATGGGAGCGCGGTTTTTACAGGTCCGGCAACGAATGTTAGGTGATATCATCACGGAAGCAGATATAGTTTTCATTTATAATGAAAGCATAAAAGAAAAAGGAAGGTACGATAATGGGATTTTTAGATTTTTTGAAACAACCGGACATTGATCAGGGGGTAAAAGAATACAGGGCGCTTCCCGGTGCTGTTTTGCTGGATGTAAGAACTCCGGATGAATACCGGGAGGGACATATTCCCGGCAGTGTCAATGTAGCGCTTCAGAGCATGGACAAAGTAGCTTCTGTGGCAAAAAGTAAAGAGACTCCGCTGTTTGTGTACTGCTATTCCGGTTCCCGCAGCCGTCAGGCAGCAGCCATACTGCAGCGGATGGGATATTCCAATGTAAACAATATCGGCGGTATTGCCGCTTATTCAGGAAAGGTGGAACAATAACATGAAGGTTGTCATTGTAGGAGGTGTGGCAGGCGGTGCCACAGCAGCAGCAAGAATCAGAAGATTGGATGAACATGCCAGGATCATTGTCTTTGAGCGTTCGGGATATGTCTCCTATGCAAATTGCGGTCTGCCGTATTATATCGGCGATGTGATCACCGACGCGGAAGATCTGACTTTGCAAACGCCTGAGAGTTTCTTTTCCCGTTTTCGTGTGGATATGAAGGTGCATCACGAGGTAACAGCTATCCACCCGGAACGCAAAACTGTTTCCGTAAAGAATCTGGAAACCGGTCAGGAGTTCGAGGAAAGTTATGACAAACTGATCCTGTCTCCCGGTGCAAGACCAACACAGCCGAGGCTGCCCGGTGTAGGGATTGACAGGCTGTTTACCCTTCGCACTGTGGAAGATACTCTTCGGATCAAGACGTATATCGACAAACATAATCCCGGGTCCGCGGTTCTGGCAGGCGGCGGCTTCATCGGTCTGGAGTTGGCAGAGAATTTGCGGGAGACAGGTATGGATGTGACTATCGTTCAGCGTCCTAAACAGCTCATGAATCCTTTTGATGCGGATATGGCGTCCATGATTCACGGTGAAATGCGCAGACATGGTGTGAAGCTGGCTTTGGGTTATACCGTGGAAGGCTTTGAAGAAAAAGAAGAGGGTGTGGATGTTCTTTTGAAAGACAGCGAGCCCCTTCATGCGGATATGGTGGTGCTGGCTATCGGTGTCACGCCTGATACGACGCTGGCAAAGGAAGCCGGTCTGGAACTTGGCATCAGGGGCAGCATCGTTGTAAACGACCGGATGGAGACATCAATGCCGGATATCTATGCCATAGGAGATGCGGTACAGGTAAAGCATTATGTGACCGGTGAGGATGCTCTGATTTCTCTGGCAGGCCCTGCCAACAGACAGGGGCGTATTGCCGCGGACAATGTCTGCGGCGGCGACAGCCGTTATCCGGGCAGTCAGGGCAGTTCAGTCATCAAAGTATTTGGCTTGACGGCCGCTGTCACCGGCATCAATGAGACAAACGCGAAAAAAGCAGGACTGGATGCAGATACTGTTATTCTTTCTCCTATGAGCCATGCAGGTTATTATCCCGGCGGCAAAGTGATGACCATGAAGGTGGTCTTTGAAAAGAAAACTTATCGTCTGCTGGGAGCCCAGATTGTGGGGGCTGAGGGTGTGGATAAGCGCATCGATGTACTGGCTGCCGCCATTCATGCAGGCATGAAGGCAACAGAGCTGAAAGATCTTGATCTTGCCTACGCACCACCCTATTCTTCCGCAAAAGATCCTGTGAATATGGCGGGCTTTATGATCGACAATATCGCCGGAGGCATGCTGAAGCAGTGGCATCTGGCTGATATGGAGAAATTACCTCATGACGGCAGCATCACCCTGCTGGATGTAAGAACAAAGGAAGAGTTTGAAGACGGACATATCGAAGGATTTATCAATATCCCTGTGGATGAACTGCGGGAGAGGCTGGGAGAGATCGAAAAAGAAAAACCGGTCTATGTCATCTGCCAGAGTGGGCTGCGCAGCTATATTGCCAGCCGGATTCTGGAAGGGAACGGCTATGAAGCCTGGAATTTCTCCGGCGGTTTTCGTTTCTATGATGCAGTCATGCATGACCGTGTGCCGATTGGGACAGCATATGCCTGCGGAATGGATAAGTAAATAAATTTTTTTTATGTATCCTGTAATGCCTCCAGCTTTTCCTTATTCAAAATGGTCACTGTCCCGCGGGACAGCCTGACCATTTTCTCGTTCTGGAAATAGTGAAGCATTCGGGTGATGACTTCCCGATGGGAGCCAAGATGATTGGCAATGGCTTCATGGGTAATTTTTAATTCACTGGTTTCATTGATGGAAGATTCTTCCAGTAAAAATGCCGCAACACGTTTATCAAGGCTTCTCCACATGATCTGTTCGAGCAGCCACATCACATCGGAAAAGCGGGATGCCATCAGTTCGTTGGTGTAGTTTGCCACCGGGGCGGATTCCTTCATGATACTCTGATATATCTCAGTCGGGATGAGCCACAGTTCGGTGTCCTTTTCCGCCTCAACGGTCACTTCAAACTGAATGGAACGAACCATGCAGGAGGCGGAAAACAGGCATAGATCCCTGTCAAACAGGCGATAGATAGTGATCTCACGCCCCTCGTCAGAAAGAATGAAAGCACGAAGCTGGCCCGATCTGACCAGAAGCAGGCCGGTGCAGTCCATGCTGCCATTGTGAAGTATGGTCCCTTTTTTGACCTGCCTTGCGGTCAGTCCATCTAGAATGCGGTTTTTCTGGCATGTATTTAATTTATCCCATACCGGGAAGTAGGTTTCAAAGCTCATAGTATACCCCTCTCTGCCATATGGACAATTATATTCATATTCAGGGTATATTATTTACCTGATCAAATATTTTCGTGATCTCTTCTTCCGGTGCAGGTGTCAGCAGGCTGACTGCGATATTGAAGAGACAGCCGACAATAAATGCGGGCAGCAGTTCATAAATATTAAAAGCGCCGCCGAGTTTCGCAATACCGAATTTCCAAATAAAGATCATAATACCGCCGGAGATCATGCCTGCCAGCGCGCCCCATTTATTGGAGCGTCTCCAGAACAGTGCGCAGAGGACAACGGGCCCGAAGGTTGCGCCGAAGCCTGCCCATGCAAAGGATACGATCTGGAAGACGGAGCTGTTCGGGTCTCTTGCCAGAAAGATACCGATCACGGCAATAGCGATGACAGTGCATCTTGCAATGATCATGGCGGTTTGTTCTTTCAGCTTGATACCGAAGAAGTCCTGAATAATATTCTGGGAAATACCGGAGGCTGCGGTTAAAAGCTGGGAGTCGGCTGTAGACATCGTGGCGGCGAGAATGCCCGCCATGATCACACCCGCCACCAAAGCGGGAAAAATGCCGAATTTACTTAAATATCCCGCGATCTGAATAATGATCGTTTCGGAGTCTTCCAGAGCCGGGATCACACCCGCCTGTGTCATGCCGTAACCGATGATGCCGATCAAAATAGCGACAGCCATGGAAATGACTACCCAGATGCTCGCAACCCTTCTGGACAGCGCCAGCTTCTCCTCATCTTTGATAGCCATAAAACGAAGCAGGATATGGGGCATGCCGAAGTATCCGAGCCCCCATGCAAGGGTGGATACGATGGTCAGCGGCGTATAGGGGGAAGCGCTGCCGGTATCGGCGGAATAGGTCTGTACGAAGCTTAAATAACCGGGCAGGGCTTTCGCGTTTTCGATTACCGCTGCACTGCCGCCTGCCTGTACCACGCCGAAACCGATCACGATAAACAGTGCGATGGTCATGATAATGCTCTGGATCAGGTCGGTGGTGCTTACCGCAAGGAACCCGCCGAAGGCGCAGTAGGTTACGATAATGACGGCAGATACGATCATCGCTACCATGTAATTCATGCCGAACAGCGTGCTGAACAATTTGCCGCAGGCGGAAAAACCGGATGCGGTGTAGGGAATAAAGAAAATGATGATGATGACAGCGGCAATGGCTGTCAGCACATTTTTCCGGTCGCCGTAACGCCTGGCAAAGAAATCAGGTATGGTGATAGCCCCTACCGCATGGGAATAGCGGCGGATCTTTTTGGAGACGATGAGCCAGTTTAGATAGGTGCCTGCCGCCAGTCCGATCACCGTCCAGCCCACATCGGCAAGGCCGGAGAGATAAGCCAGTCCGGGAAGTCCCATCAGCAGATAGCTGCTCATGTCGGAAGCCTCCGCACTCATGGCGGTAACGAAAGGGCCGAGCGTCCTTCCGCCCAGATAAAAATCATCTGTATTGGAATTCTTTCTGGAAAAAGAGATGCCTATGTAGAGCATTCCGCACAGATAGACTACAATAGCAAGGATAATACAGCTTTGTGTCAACATAATAAATTTTTCCTCCTCATAATAATTTGTATTTATCGAATTTTCATACAAATCTTTAACAGTTTAGCACACTAAAGAGCATTTGTCAAAATCTCGCGGTTGCATTCGGGGAAACTGCTTGATAAAATATGGATAAATAAAAGATTGATCAAAAATACGGCAGAGCCCCGCCGCAGGGGATGCCTGTCAGAAAATAATAATTTATGCATGATGACAATAAATAGGGAAGCTGCCATGACTGCTGAAAAAATAAAATATCCGCTGAAAAATAAGCTGATCATACTGGTGCTTGTGGCAATGGTACCGATCCTTTATATTACGATCTATCTGATCATGGCGCTTTTAAATTACAGCCGTGCCTATGACCAGATCGTCAGCAGTATGACTGTTGCGAATAATTATAATATTAATTTTAAAGAAGAGATGGATGAAAGTCTCTATAAACTGGTGGTCAGCAATGTTACTTTTGATACGATCGAAGAGGACGGGACTTTTAAGGACCCGTATAAGCTGATCGAGGAACTCAGGGAAGGGAGTAATAACCTGCTGGCGATGACAAGGGACAGGGAAAGCCGGATATGGCTGCAGAGTCTTTTGCGGAGTATAGATACACTGGAGGACAGAGTGAATGATATCAAGCAAAATAAAGAGACGGACGGACAGTATGAAGAAAGTATCGACATGCTGTATAACGATATTTATATTCTGACGGAACTGATACAGGATGATATCCAACAGTATATTTATTATCAGACAAGAAGTATTGAACAGTTGAAAATACAGTTGAACGAAGAAGTGGAACATGTCATTTTTATCAGTATTTTACTGGGGATATGTATTGTTGCTGCGGTAATACTGATCACCAGCGCCATATTGAACAGTATTACAAAACCGATCCAGGAACTGTGCCGGATCACCAGCCAGATCGCGGAAGGAAATTTCTCGGATCGTGCCAAAATGCAGACGAAGGACGAACTGGAAGTATTGTCGGACAGTGTAAATGACATGTCTGAAAATCTGGAAGTCATGGTGCATCAGATCAAGGAGGATGAGAGAAAGATGCGGCATGCGGAACTGCGGCTTTTGCAGGAGCAGATTAATCCGCATTTTCTGTATAATACGCTGGATACGATCGTATGGCTGATAGAGGGCGGCGATCCCGATAAAGCGGTAGATATGGTCGTGGCTCTTTCGGAGTTTTTCCGGCTGGTCCTGAGCAAGGGAAAAGAATATATTTCCATCCGGGAAGAAAAGGAGCATATCCGCGGTTATCTGGAGATTCAGCAGGTGCGCTATCAGGATATTCTGGATTATGAGATCGATATAGAACCGGAATTGTATCAATATAAAATATTGAAACTCACATTGCAGCCGCTGGTGGAGAATTCTTTATATCATGGTATTAAATATAAGCGGGCAAAAGGAAAGATATGGATCACGGGAAAAATGATGGAAGGCGATTCGCCAAAAGAAGAGAGGATATTACTGTGTGTGCGGGATAACGGCGTGGGTATGGATGAAGAGGAACTGAAACGGCTCAATACAGAAATAGGAAAACCCTGTAAAGAAACAGAAAAGGGTTTCGGGCTTGCTAATGTAAATGAGCGGATACGCATGAACTTCGGTATGGAGTACGGGATGACGATAGAGTCGAAAAAAGGCGGCGGCACGAAAGTCAGTATTGTCATTCCGGCAGTAAAGCTGCATGAAAAACTGCCGGGGGAAGTTTTTCAGGAAAATGCGGAAATATATAAAAAAGAGGGAAACACATGAAGCGGATCATGGAAAAAGGGAAGGAAATAATTTTCGGGCATGTCGGTATCTGTATTCTGCTGCTGTGTGCCGGTCCCTTTCTTTTTATCAGTCACGGCATTTTTCGGGAGATTGAAATAGAGCAGGCGCCTTTTAATTCGGATGAAGAAGACCTGATCGTTGTCGGGGTATCCCAGCTTGGCAGTGAGTCCGGCTGGAGAACGGCGCATACTCTTTCGATTCAGGATGCGCTGACCAAAGATGCGGGCTATTTCCTGATCTTCAATAATGCCCGCCAGATGCAGGAAAACCAGATCAAGGCGATCCGCAGCTTTATTTCCCAGCGGGTGGATTATATCGTATTTGCGCCGGTGATAGAGAGCGGCTGGGAAACGGTGCTGCAGGAGGCGAAGGATGCGGGAATCCCGGTGATCATTATAGACCGTATGGTGGATGTGGAGGATGATTCGCTCTATACGACATGGATCGGAACGGATGCCAGAAGCGAGGGACAAAAGGCGGGAAGATGGCTGGAGAGATATCTGCGCACAAAAGACAGGCAGTCTGATGATATTAATATCATTGTGCTGCAGGGGACCATAGGCTCTACGGCGGAGATCGGCAGGACAAGAGGGTTTGAGGAGATCGCAAAAAATCATGAAAACTGGCATATTCTGGAATCCGCCACAGGAGATTTTACGGCGATAAAAGGGAAGGAAGTAATGCGGGGTATGCTCCGCCGTTATCCCGATATCGATGTGTTGGTATCTCAGAATGACGATATGACGATGGGCGCGATCGAAGCGATGCAGGAAGCGGGTGTCAGTTTCGGGGAGCATGGAAAAGTGAAGGTCATTTCTTTTGATGCCATTCATGACGCGCTGGAAATGGTGGATGCGGGAATGATCAACGTGGATATTGAATGTAATCCTGTACAGGGAGCTTATATCGATATGATCATACGGAAACTTGAAAAAGGGGAACCGATTGAAAAAAGTTATGTTGTGGAAGAAAATGTATTTACAAAAGATAACGTGTCGGAGTTTCTGGACGGCAGAACCTATTGATTTTCGGATGATGTAAAAACTGCGCAGTCGCAGTAATGCTGTTTTGGAGAGGAAAAGCGGATGCTCAAAGTATTTTTGGTGGAAGATGAAAGTATTGTCAGAGAAGGATTGAAAAACAATATTCCCTGGCAGGAGTACGGCTATCAGTTTATGGGGGAGGCAAGCGACGGGGAAATGGCGCTGCCGATGATCAGGAAGATCCGGCCGGATGTGCTGATCACGGATATTAAAATGCCGTTTATGGACGGGCTGGCACTGAGTCAGATCGTAACACAGGAAATACCGGATATCAAGATCATCATTATCAGCGGTTATGATGAATTTGAGTATGCCCAGCGTGCGATCCGTGTGGGCGTGGAACAGTATCTTTTAAAGCCGGTCACGCGGGGAGCGCTGCGGAAGGTGCTTCTGGAGATCAGGGAGAAGATCGAGACGGAGCAGGAGCAGAAAAGCTATCTGGATACCTTTCAGAATGAGATGAAGGAGTATGAAGAATATTCCCGCAGAAATTTTCTGGAAAAGGTATTTGGGGGGGCTCTTTCCGTGCAGCAGATCTATGAGGAGGCGGCGAATATTTCGCTGGAACTGGGCGGTCCCTGCTATAATATAGTGCTCCTGAGCCTGCAGGTAAAACGTCAGAATCCGGAAGCAGTGATGCGGGAGCCGGAAGGATTTGACAGAGTGAAGGAGGCGTTGTTCCGGTATTTTATGCGGTTTCCGGAATATCTTGTCTTTCGCTGGAATATCAGCCTGTATGGCGTCCTGATCAGAGGTGAAGCGGAGCAGATGGAGGAGATGAAAAAAAGATGCCTTACAAATATTGTAAAAATCTGCTCGGAGGAAGAGTTTTCCATGGAATGGCATGCGGCGGTGGGGGAACCGGTGGAGAGGCTTTCTCTTTTGCCGGAATGCTATACAAAGGTGAACCATATACTTGCACACCGTTTTTTCAATCCCCAGCAGCATATTCTGACGGAAAAGGATGCGCAGGAATTTCTGCCGGGAAAGGATATCAAAAGCTTTGAATCTCTGGACAGCGCAAAAGTGAACCCTGAGATCATCCGGGGATTTTTAAGGGAAGGAAAACAGGAAGAGATAGAAGACTTTATAAACGGCTATCTGGCGGGCGTGAAAGAGGCGCTGGAATCCAGACTGTTTCGGGATTATCTGCTGCTGAATGTGCGCTTTACGACAGTGAATTATATGGAAATGCTTGGAATAAGCCAGCAGGAGGTACTGCCGGAGAGCGATCATGAGAAAATGCGGGAGGTATCCATCAACGGCGGGGATATTTACGACTATATGCAGGAACTGCTGGAGAGGGCGCTGATGCTCCGGGATAGGGAGAGTGAAAATCAGGGTAAGCGTGTACTCAAAAAAGGACTGGAATATATAGAAGAAAACTTCAGCGAAGATTCTCTTTCATTAAACAGTGTGGCGGGAGCGATCGGCGTCAGCGGCAACTACTTCAGCAGCGTGTTCAGCCAGGAAATGCAGATGACCTTTATTGAATATGTCACAAAGAAGCGGATGGAAAAGGCAAAAAAACTGCTGCGCCAGACGGATAAGCATTCCGGTGAGATCGCGGCGGAAGTGGGGTATAAAGATCCCCATTATTTCAGCTTTGTCTTCAAAAAGACAGTGGGCTGTACGCCAAGAGAATACCGGAACGGAAAATAAACATATCAAGCCGGAGGAGGAGCGGAACTGCGTTTTACAGAGAGGTGCCAGGGAAGGCTCTGGGAAGAGACAGGGGAACCTTTCATCAGTTTCAGTATATTTTCGGCAATGGTCGTTCCCATCTCATGATTTTTATGGGACAGCGAAGTGATCTGCACGGTGGAAAGTTCGCTGAGATAGGAATTGTCAAAACAGACAATGCTGATATCTTCGGGAATCCGCAGATTTTTATACGCCAGTTCTTTGATGAGCCAGTAGGCGATTTCATCGTTATAAGAGACAACGGCAGTCGCATCTTTTAACTGCTTTAAAACAAATTCAGATAAAAAGCCGGTATCCTGCTTTTTTTGCAGCGCGTCAAGCTGTGCGGTATCGAAATAGCTGATACGGTCCTCGCAGAAAGGGATATTTTCATCCCGCAGGGCTGATAAAAGTCCAAAGCACCGCTCGCTGCCCTGTATATCGTCTACTTTAAAGATACCGGCTATTTTTTCATGCCCGAGAGAAGTAAGATATTTTCCGAGATAATATCCGCCCCCGTAATTATCGTCTTTTATAAAAGGAAAGTCGGGAAGGTTGACATAATTACCGTGGAAAAACAAAACGGAACGGCCCATCTGTTTGAGATGGTTGTAGAGGTCATGGTTCGGTGTCGGGAAAGCGGTCTTGCAGCCTTCGCTTAAAATACCGCGGACGGGGGATTCCAACAGCTGCAGCAGGATCTCTCTTTCGACCGATGCCTGGTTGTTTGTGACATAGACAGCAGAGGAAAAACCTGCTTCCCGTAAAGTGCTCCGCAGGTCCGCAAGGATTCCGGGGTAGATATATTCCGTATCGGAACAGATCAGGATCGCTACACTGTCCTTTCCCACCCTGCCGGAGAGTCCTGTAGCGTAGGAGCCGCTGCCCTGCCGCTTTTCTATTAAATGTTCCGCTTCCAGAACGGAAAGCGCCTTTCTGACCGTCTGGCGGCTGACACCGTATTTCTGGCAGAGAGCAGCCTCTGTGGGCAGTTTGAAGGTGTCGCCTGTATTTTCCTCTATTAGATTCTTTAATAAACCGGCAAGCCAGATATATTTTGCGGACATAATCTTTCCTTATATAAGTGAATATCTGAATAGATACTGATGGGGCGCCCGCGAGGGCGGGAGCACAGGGCAGAGTGAAATTATCTGCCTGTATATTAAGATAATATATAAGAGAAGGGCTTCCGGAAAAGGTGAAAAATTACTTCTTCTTCGGAGGGGGGTTAAAAAATTCAATATTTTCCGGTATACATTTCTGATTTTAGTCAATTTCACATATACTTTTCAGGGGCGGCAGGCGTAGAAAAATTCCTGTAATTCCAAAATAATCTTAAGAAATCTTACAAAATCGTAAAATATCCAACAAGAAAAACAAAATTTGTATCTAAAATTGTCATAATAAACAAAAATTTGTATTGTTTAGTTGAACGAAATTGGATAAAATGCACAAAAATGAATTGATTTCAAAAATCAAATGGGTTAGAGTAAATTTACGGAAACAGAAAAACCTGTTCCGGCGCAAAAAAAATAATTCATTAGGGAGGAAAAAAAATGAAGAAAAAAATTGCGTTATTATTAGTTTCTGCAATGACAGTTTCCGGTCTGGTTGCATGCGGCAATTCAGCGGCAGAAGAAGCTCCGGCGGCAGCTACGGAAGAAGCGGCTCCGGCAGAAGAAGAGGCAGCTCCGGCTGAGGAAGAAGCATCTGCGGAGGAAGAAGCATCTGCGGAGGAAGCGGCTCCGGCAGCAGACGGCGAACTTATCAAAGTAGGTTTTGCACAGGTTGGGCATGAATCTGACTGGCGTGCAGCAAACACAAAGAACTATCAGGATACTTTCAGCGAGGCAAACGGCTATGAATTATCTTTCGTAGACTGTGATAACGACCACGCAGTTCAGATCGAAACAGTTCGTGGCTTCATCGAGCAGGAACTGGATTACATCTGTATCGCTCCGATCCAGTCCGCAGGCTGGGATACCGTTCTTCAGGAAGCACAGGATGCAGGTATCGATGTTCTTATCGTTGACCGTGCGGTAGATGCTGACGAATCTCTGTATACAACAGCTCTTGGTTGCGACATGGTCGCTGAAGGCGAGGCTGCAGGTAACTGGCTTGCCGAGTACTTAAACGGTGAAGATGCGAAGATCCTTGTGATCGAAGGTTCCGTTGGCGCATCTGCAACACTTGGCCGTACAGAAGGCTTTAACAACATCGTTGCCCAGAACTCCAACTGGGAGGTTCTTGATTCTCAGTCCGGTGACTTCACACAGGCAGGCGGTCAGGAAGTTATGGAATCTTTTATCAAGTCCTACAGCGACTTCAACGTAGTTGTATGTCAGAACGATAACGAAGCATACGGCGCAATGGACGCAATGGATGCGGCTGGTATTACATACGGTGTTGACGGCGATGTGATCATCATCTCCTTCGATGCTACACATGACGGACTTCAGTACACACTGGACGGCAAGATTACATGTAACGTAGAGTGTAACCCTCTGCAGGCTGGTTTCGCAGAAGAAGTTATCAAGAAACTGGTAGCCGGAGAAACAGTTGACAAATGGACACTGGTTGAAGATGAAGCTTTCGTAGCACCTGGTATTGAGAGTGCTTATGCGGTAACCATGAGTCAGGAAGTTCTGGATGGCCGTGCTTATTAAAATAGCAGAAATCAGAATAGTACAAATGAAACGATCATAAAATGATAACGTAAAAGGGGAGGTGATCCCGGGGAAACTGGGGTTTCTCCCTTTTACGCTTTTTCATCAAAATCATGGCTGCCGCAAGGTAAAAACAGGACGGCAGCCGGATCATTACCTGGGAAGAAAACTCTGGAAGGAGACGTCTGCATGGAAAATAATGTTGTTTTAAGTATGAAAGGAATCTGTATGACATTCCCCGGTGTAAAAGCGTTGGAAAATGTGGATTTCAACTTGAAAAAAGGTGAGATCCGTGCACTCATGGGGGAAAACGGTGCCGGAAAGTCCACACTGATCAAGTGTCTTACTGGGGTAAACAAATTTGAAGCGGGAGAGATCTATCTGGACGGCATCGACGGCCCGATCGTGAACAAGGATACGATGGATGCCCAGAAAAAAGGGATCTCCACGGTTTATCAGGAGGTAAACCTCTGTCCGAATCTTTCCGTGGCGGAGAATCTGTTCATCGGCAGAGAGCCTATGACAAAGATCAGAACGGTAAACAGAAAAAAAATGAATGAAATGGCGGCAAAGCTGATGAAGGATCTGGATCTGGATGTGGATGTAACCCAGAATCTGGAAGAATACTCACTGGCTCTGCAGCAGATGATAGCGATCGCCCGTGCGGTGGATATGGACTGTAAGGTTCTGATTCTGGATGAGCCTACTTCTTCGCTGGACGATAACGAGGTGGCAAAGCTTTTCGGTATGATGAGAAGGCTTCGTGAGCAGGGCGTCGGCATTGTGTTTGTAACCCATTTTCTGGAGCAGGTTTATGAGGTCTGTGACGGCATCACGGTGCTTCGTAACGGTACACTGGTAGGAGAATACAGTATTGAAGAACTGCCCCGCGTGAAACTGGTTGCGGCAATGATGGGTAAAGACTTTGACGATCTGGCAAGTATCAAACCGGAAGGCAGCGGCGATAAGTCGAGGGAGCCCTTGGTGATCGACGCAAAGGGACTGAGCCATGCCGGAACGATCAAGCCTTTCGATCTGGAGATACATAAAGGAGAGGTGATCGGCCTGACCGGACTTCTCGGAAGCGGCAGAAGTGAACTGGCGCGCGTGATTTACGGCGCGGACAGGGCGCAGACCGGTACGCTGAAAGTAAAAGAAAAAGAAGTGACGATTAAAAACCCGATCGATGCCATGAACCTGGGCATGGGCCTTTTGCCGGATGACAGAAAGGCGGAGGGTATTATCGGGGATCTGTCCGTGCGGGAGAATATCATTCTCGCAATGCAGGCGAAACTGGGCATCTTTAAGAAGATCCCGATGGCAAAGCAGATTGAGATCGCGGATAAATTTATCGAGATGCTGCAGATCAAGACGGCAAGCAGGGAAACCCTGATCAAGCAGCTTTCCGGCGGTAACCAGCAGAAGGTTATCCTGGCGAGATGGCTTGCGACGAATCCGGATTTCCTGATCCTGGATGAGCCCACCCGTGGTATTGATATCGGAACAAAGACCGAGATTCAAAAGCTGGTGATCAAACTTGCGGAAGACGGAACAAGCGTTATCTTCATTTCTTCTGAAATTGAGGAGATGCTAAGGACCTGCAACCGTATGGCGGTACTCAGAGACGGCTCCAAAGTCGGGGAGATCAGCGGTGAGGAATTGTCTCAGGAAGGTGTGATGAAAGCGATTGCGGGAGGTGCCAAATAATGGATAAATTGAAAAAAATTACAAAAATGAAGCTGTTCCTGCCGATTTTCAGTATGATCCTCGTGATGATGATCAACGTGATCTATGATATTGCCAGCGGGAATCCTCCCCTCAGTTTCTTTACGATCAGCATCAATAACGGTATTCTTTACGGACGTCTGATCGACGTGCTGAACAGGGGCAGCGAGGTGGCTATTCTGGCGATCGGTATGACTCTTGTCGTATCGGCTTCTGCAGGTACGGATATTTCGGTAGGCTCCGTTATGAGTCTGTCCGGCGGTCTGTGCTGTATGCTGCTGGCAGGTTACGGCGTGACAAACGTAAGCGAATATAATGTGCCCCTCTGGGTGGGGATGCTGGCAGGTATCGCAATCGCATGTGTCTGCGGCCTGTTCAACGGATTTTTAGTGGCGTATATGAATATTCAGCCGATGGTGGCGACATTGATCCTCTGGTCTGCTGGCAGGGCGATCGGGCTTCTGTTATGCAACAGTAATATCGTGTATGTGCGTGTGCCTTCCTTCCAGTTCTTCGGCGGGTACTGCGGCATCATTCCGACACCGATCATCATTGCGGCGGTCTGTGTTGCGATAGCCTCTGTTGTATTGAGGGTAACGGCACTCGGCACTTATATCCAGAGTGTCGGCATCAATAAAAAAGCTTCCAGGATTTCCGGATTTAATTCCGCAAAGATCATTCTTCTCTGCTATGTGATCTGCGGTCTGTGCGCAGGTATTTCCGGTCTGGTCGCAACCTGCAGAATCTATTCTGCGGATACCAATAACATCGGTCTGAACATGGAGCTGGATGCCATCCTTGCGGTAGCACTCGGCGGCAACAGCCTCGGCGGCGGTAAGTTCAATCTTGCAGGCTCCATTATAGGCGCATACACGATTCAGGCGATCACCACAACGCTGTATGCTCTGGGTGTTTCTTCCGCGCAGGCACCGGTATTCAAGGCTATCGTGGTTATTTTGATTGTCGTGATCCAGTCCCAGCCGGTGAAAGATTATTTCAAAAAACTGTCCGCTAAAAAGGCAGCAGCAAAGGAGGCGGTGCAGGCATGAAAAAATTAAAACTCGGTGGAAATAATATATTACTTGCCATTACGGTGGTATTGTTCGTTATCATGTATCTGGGCGGCTGCATTATCTATGCGGACAAGGGATTTACACATTTCCAGACGTTCCTGAATGTCCTGATCAACAACGCGGGCCTGATCGCTGTTGCGGCGGGTATGACCTGTGTGATGCTGACCGGCGGTATTGATATTTCCGTTGGCTCCCTGATTGCTATGGACTGTATGTTTTTGGCGGTGGGGATGGAAACATGGGGCATGAAGAGCCCGGTGCTGATGATCATGGTGTTGATCATCGGCGTTGTATTCGGTCTGGTGCAGGGGTTCTGTGTGGCTTATCTGGAGATTCAGCCTTTTATCGTAACGATGGCGGGAATGTTCTTTGCCAGGGGTATGACGGCTGTGATCTGCAAGGATCAGGTGAGTATCGTTTCGGATCAGCTGTTTACGGCGATCTCCAACGCAAAGATCAATATTCCGTTTGGCGGATATGAAAACAAAAAGGGTATTTATCAGGTGCCTTTCATCCGTCCGACAGTTGTTGTGGCCCTGCTTGTAGTGGTTCTGGTTTATCTGATGCTGAAATATACGAAGTTCGGCAGAAGTATTTATGCGGTAGGCGGTAATCAGGTTTCGGCAACCCTGATGGGGCTGAATGTAAGAAAGACAAAACTGCTTACCTATACACTGAGCAGTTTTCTGACATCCATCGGCGGCATCTGTTACTGCTTAAATACCATGTGCGGTACGACGACACAGGCGACGGGCCTTGAGATGGATGCGATCTCTTCCGCGGTCATCGGCGGAACGCTGCTGACCGGCGGTGTAGGCAACGTGCTCGGTTCGCTGGTAGGCGTGCTGATCAACGGCACGATATCGACCCTGGTAAAGACCAACGGCAAGCTGGTAAGTTCCTGGGCGAACATCATTACGGCTATCCTGTTATGTTTCTTTATTCTTCTGCAGGCAGTCTTTGCCAAGATTAAAGAAAGCAAGAAAGCATAATAACATTATTTTCCTGTAAGGACCTGCTTTTTTATAGGCAGGTTCTTACCTTTTCGGGCAAAATAAGGAGGATGGAAAAAAACTCTGAAATATCTATAAAATCCTTGACAAACAGGGGAAAAACCACTATAAATATGTAGAGACGTTTTTTCCGGTAAATACTGTATTTAAGGGAAAAATTTCAGAAACCAATCGTAGTTATTATAGGAGGATTTAAAATGAACAAAATGGAGTTAGTTGCAGCAATTGCTGATCAGGCTGAAATTTCTAAAAAGGACGCGGAGAAGGCATTAAAGGCTTTCACTGATGTAGTTGCTGATGAGTTAAAGAAGGGCGGAAAAGTTCAGCTTGTAGGTTTTGGCACTTTTGAAGTATCTGAAAGAGCTCCAAGAGAAGGCCGTAACCCTCAGACCGGTAAGGTAATGCAGATTGCTGCATCCAAGGCGCCTAAGTTCAAAGCGGGTAAAGCATTGAAGGACATGCTGAACGCATAAATTGTTGGAAGTGATGTGTGCATTGTGTACACTGAAAAAAAGCCCGGGTTGTGCAGCCCGGGCTTTCCTGATGTAACAACCGCAAAAAACAAATGCGGAGATGATGAGGAGAAATATTAATATTATGAGACTGGATAAATATCTGAAAGTATCGCGGCTTATTAAAAGGCGCACCGTGGCAAACGAAGCCTGTGATGCAGGGAGGGTGCTGATCAATGATAAACCCGCAAAGGCGGGTACCGCCGTAAAGGAGGGAGATATCATTACGATTCAGTTTGGATCTAAAGAGGTTAAGGTAGAGGTGCTTGACGTGGCGGAAGTGGTACGTAAGGAAGAAGCAAAAGAAATGTACCGTTATTTATAGACATTCAGGAAAATCTGCAGGAATTTGGCATCAGATGGACGTCCCGTTCATATATTATGTAAAAGGGAAATCAAGCGGCTGTGAAGCAGACATTTGATTCCTTTGACATAATAACGAAAAGATCAGGGGATTTTTGAGTTTATATCAGGGAGGAACGGGATGGAAGATTTAAGCGGCAGCTTTAATAATAGCAACGGACATGGCAGCAGCTATGCCAGAGGGCAGCTGCGGACACATAAGATCGTGCTGTCCGGCAGAAAAACCTGTACGATCACAGGTGTCAATGATGTGCTTTCCTTTGATATCAATGAAGTATTGCTGGAAACGGAACAGGGAATGCTGATGATAAAGGGATCGGAACTCCATGTCAGCAGGCTTTCCCTGGATAAAGGCGAAGTGGATGTGGACGGCAGTGTGGATTCGCTGACTTATTCCGATACATCAAGTACCAGAGAAAAAACGGAGTCCTTTTTTGCCAGACTGTTTCAATAAGGAAAAAGGGGAAAGCCGATATGAGTGAACTGGTGACTACAGAGTTTGTCTTGTTTCTGTATGCTGCTTACTTCGGGATAGAGATAGCTTTCGCCTATGACCTGCTTCGCATTTTCAGGAGGGTGGTAGGCCATAACAGGCTTGCTATGGCGTTTGAGGACTTTTTGTACTGGCTCTGGGCAGGGGTAAAGGCGTTTTTGATGCTCTATGAATATCATAACGGCCATCTGCGCTTTTATACGATTCTCGGGGTGTGCACCGGCATTTTTCTTTATACGGTTTCGATAGGGGCTTTTTTTGTGAAATACAGCGCGAAACTGCTGAATAAAACAAAGTCGGGAGCATTCAAGGCTGCGGAAAAGGCGGGAAAAAGGGCGGAAGGCGTTCTGGAAAAGCCCAGAAGGGCGGCGGCATCAAAATTATATGCCTTGAAGGTGCTCCTCGGCAGGAAGGGCAGGCTTTTTTACAGAACGGTAAAAAAGAAGTTGACGGTGTTTCGGAAAATGATTAAAATAATATTATTGAAGCATTAAAAAATGTTTGAGGCGGCTTACGGAACAGGAGGGAGAGCAGGGTGGCACGCAGAAGGGCAGCATACCAGAAGAGAAAACAGAATAAATTTGCCATGATGCTTGTTACGCTGGTTCTGCTTATGCTGATCGTAGTGGTAAATATCCGAAAGGGAGAGCTGAGGGAAAAACAGGCTGTCTATGCGGCGAGGCAGGAGGAACTGCAGAGGAAAATAGATCAGGAAGAGGCAAGGTCGGAAGAGATCAGGGAATATGAGAAGTATACACAGACTCAGAAATATATTGAAGACATGGCGAAGGAAAAGTTAGGGCTTGTGTATGAAGATGAGATTGTTTTTAAGACGGAAGGAGAGTAAGCTGTTCGGAGACGGACAGCTTTTTTATTGGAAAATGCGGAAGTTTAGATTATTTCGAAAGAATGCGGGTTGCTGTTGCAGCGGAAGGTCTTTTTAGCTGTTATATGGAAACGGAAGTCCTCTCATAATATTCTGCAGGAAGCTGAGGTGCGGTTCTTGTCGGAAAAAAACCTGAATTCCGGGTGCGATTTTGACAAACATCGTGCGAAAGATGTGTCTATAATCATCACACGAAAGCAGGAAGGAGTGATGATGATGGAAACATCCATGATACAGGACTATGAAAGGCAGAGGCTGATGGAATATGCGGATTCATTCCGGGAACTGGCAGATACCTTTCAGAATTTTAAAACAGAGGAAGAAAATGAAAAAAGTGTATCCACCGAGGGGGAGCGGCAGCTTATCTTATGGGAGCGGCAGCTTTCGGAACAGCGGGCGGTATTTGCCGGGCAGCTTCAGGAGATGTCCCGTATGCTTTCCCGCATCGCCGGGCAGGAAAGGAGCATGGAAAAGATCAGTGAGAAAAAGTACCGGCAGCTGGTGCGGGAGATGAGGACGGAAGGCATCCTTGTGGGAGATCTTTTTTACATACGGGCGGGCGACGGCCACAGACAGTACAGTATACAGCTCAGAACGTTGAAGGCTGTCAATATTTCAGCGGAGGACGCGGCGGGACTTTTGTCGGTGCTTTTGGACATGCGTCTTGTGCCGCATCGGAACTGCAGCTTTTTTTTATCACAGGAATGGTCAACCTATCTGTTTCAGGAGGAGCCGTCCTATCATGTGCTGACCGGAAGCGCAAAGGCGATCAAACAGTCGGAGACGGTTTCCGGAGATAATTTTGAAAGCTTTGAGCACGGAGAGGGCAGTGTGGCGATCCTGCTTTCTGACGGTATGGGCGCCGGGGAAAGCGCGTTAAAGAGCAGCGCCATGGTGGTGGATCTGATGCAGCGTTTTCTGGAGGCGGAGTTTTCCGTGGAAGCCGCGATACGGCTGGTAAACGGTGTTCTGCTGACCGGCGGCGCGGGGCAGAATACTTCTACCATAGATTGCTGCAGCATCGATCTGTACCGGGGAACCTGCCATTTTTGTAAAGTGGGGGCGGCGCCTTCCTACCTGAAGCGCGATAATCTGGTGGAGCAGATTTCCTCCCGGAATCTTCCGCTGGGACTGATTGAGGAACCGGAAAGCGAGTCTGTGACCAGATATCTGGAAGACGGGGATTATGTCATCCTGTTGTCGGACGGGGTTGTGGACGCTTTGAATCAGGGAGTCGGAGAGGCGGCACTGCCGGAGATCATAAGCCGGTTTCAGAGCAAAAACCCCAGTGAACTGGCAAATGACATTCTGGGCTATGTATTGGGGCAGTGCAAAGGGGAAGTGCGGGACGATATGACGGTGCTGGTGACCGGTTTCTGGGAGAGGGCAAGGTAGGAAAAGCCGGCAGAATGCCGGAAAACCGGACCGTTGCAGGAAATACTTGCATTTTTAAGATGTTTCCTATAAAGTTAAGGAATGGGTATCGAGGAAAAGGTTAAGGAATTTATTGAAAAGGAAAAGTTGATCCGGAGGGATGACCGGATTCTTCTGGGGCTGTCCGGCGGTGCGGATTCGGTCTGCCTGTTTTATCTGCTTCTGGGACTGGGGGAAAAGATCGGATTTGAACTGCGGGCGGTTCACGTCCATCATGGTATCCGTCAGGAGGCGGAAAAGGATGTATCCTATGTGGCGGCGCTTTGTGAAAAGGAGGATGTGCCCTGTTATGTTTTCCGGGAGGATGTGCCGGTTTACGCAGAGGAAAACGGACTCGGCGAGGAAGAGGCGGGAAGGATCCTGAGATACCGGGATTTTCAGAGGTGTCTGGAGAACTGGGAGAAGGAAGATTCCGCTGCGGGAAAAAGCGATCCGTCCCGGTTTAAGATCGCCACGGCGCATCATGAAAACGATCAGGCGGAGACTGTCCTGTTTCAGTTATTCAGAGGCTGCGGGCTTTCGGGGCTGAGAGGGATACTGCCGAGAAGAGGGAATATTATCCGGCCGGTACTTTGCTTATCCAGAGAGGAAATGGAAGGGTATTTAAGGGAAAGGGATATATGCTGGCGGGAGGATGAGACAAACGCTTCAGAGCATTACAGCAGAAATAGGATCCGGCATAAGATCCTGCCGGTGGCGGAGGAGGAAATTTGCCGGGGGGTGGTCTCCCACATCGGAAAAACGGCGCAGATCCTGCGGGAAGCGGAAAGCTACATGGAACGGCAGACGGAAAGCGCCTGTGAAAGAATTTTGTCCCGGCGGGATGATCTTTGGTTTTTTGATATTGCACTCCTGTTAAAGGAGGATATTTTTTTACAGAAGCAGGTTATCCTGTACGGACTTGAGAGGCTACTGCCTGCCCGCAGGGATATCGGCGCGGTGCATGTAGAGGATGTACTGAAGCTGGCGCAGAAGCGGGGAAACGGAGAGCTTTATCTGCCGGGCGGCGTGCGGGTACGGAAGCTTTACCGGCAATTGATGATCTTTCCGGAAAAGGGAGAGAAGAGGCAGGCTGCCCTGCCGGTTTTTCTGCAGGAGGAAGGGGGTTTTTTATATGGGGAGGCAGCGCCTTTGTTCCGGACGGAGAAAGTGGATCTCTCGGATGAGGAAACGGTTAAAAAGCGTTTCGGGATTCGGAATCTTTCGGAAATCATGGAATGTATTCCCGAAAAAACGTATACGAAATGGTTTGATTATGATAAAATAGAAACATCGTTCTCTTTGCGGCATCGGGAAAGCGGAGACTATCTTTCAATAGATCAGGTGATGAATCACAAGAGCCTTCGCCGTTATCTGATGGAGATGAAACTGCCGGTTTCCTGCAGGGATCGGATATGGCTTTTTGCGGATGCCTCCCATGTGATGTGGGTGCCGGGCGGACGGATCAGTTCTTATTATAAAGTGACAAAACAGACAAAAACCATTCTGCAGATAGAAATCTGCACAGGGGAGTAACGGAGGAGGAAACATGGCAGAACATGTAAGAGTTTTATTGGCGGAAGAAGATGTTGACAGACGGATTCAGGAGATCGGTGATCAGATCAGCAAAGACTATGATGGGAAACAGATACATCTTATCTGTGTATTGAAGGGCGGTTCTTTCTTTATGTGTGAACTGGCAAAGCGGATCACCGTACCGGTATCGCTTGACTTTATGTCGGTATCAAGTTACGGCAGTGCCACAAAATCCAGTGGTGTGGTAAAGATCGTGAAGGATCTGGACGAGCCTTTAAAGGATAAGGACGTGCTTGTGGTGGAGGATATCGTGGATTCCGGAAGGACGCTGAGTTATCTTCTGGAGATGCTCAAGGACAGAGGGCCAAAGAGCGTAAAGCTCTGTACACTGCTTGATAAGCCGGAGAGACGGGTTGTTGATGTACATGTGGATTATACCTGCTTCCAGATTCCGGATGAATTTGTGGTAGGTTACGGGCTGGACTATGACCAGAGATACAGAAACCTTCCCTATATCGGCGTAGTGGAATTTGACTGATTCCGTATAGACGGACGGAAGGCTGTGAATCATAGTAAGGCCTGTTATAAAAGAAGAAGGAGTAAGAGATTTTGGATCAGAACAATAAACCTAACAGAGGAATAACAGGATATATACTGCTTTTGCTGATTCTTCTCGGCATTTTATCGATGGTAAGTTTTTATACGGGAAGAAGAGGCGGATATACCATCCAGAATATGGAGGAGGTGTTGTCTTCGGGACTGGTGGAAGGCGCCAGGATCACGCCGGGTCAGACGCCGCCTACCGGATCAGTAGAACTTACGTTGTCAAACGGCGGTCAGATGATTGTTCAGGTGACGGATGTGGCAAAAGCAGAGGAGATGCTGAAAGAATATAAAATATATCCTGTGATAAATAAGGCAGAAGGAGAGGGAATCCTGACAACGGTGATCCTGCCGCTTGGTGTCAGTATGCTCGTGGTCATGGTGGTGATCTCCATTATGAACAGGGGAGGCGGCGCCGGGAAGATGGCGAATTTCGGGAAGAGCCGTGCAAGATTGTCGCTGGGAGACGACAGTGTGACCTTTGACGGCGTGGCGGGCCTGAAGGAAGAAAAGGAGGATCTGCAGGAGATCGTCCAGTTTTTGAAAAATCCCGGTAAATTTATCGAAGTCGGGGCGAGGATTCCGAAGGGCGTTCTGCTGGAGGGGCCTCCCGGTACAGGTAAGACGCTGCTGGCAAAGGCGATCGCAGGCGAGGCAGGCGTACCGTTTTTCTCTATTTCCGGTTCGGATTTCGTGGAGATGTATGTCGGTGTCGGCGCATCCCGTGTCAGGGATCTGTTCAGTGAAGCCAAAAAGCATGAGCCCTGTATCGTATTTATCGATGAGATTGATGCGGTGGCAAGGCAGCGTGGTACAGGCATGGGCGGCGGACACGATGAAAGAGAGCAGACGCTGAACCAGCTTCTTGTGGAGATGGACGGATTTGGCGTAAACGAGGGCGTTATCGTTATTGCGGCGACAAACCGTGTGGATATCCTGGACCCGGCGATCATGCGCCCGGGCAGGTTTGACCGGAAGATCGTGGTGGGAAGGCCCGATGTGGGAGGCAGGAAAGAGATTCTGCTGACCCACGCGAAAAACAAGCCCCTCGGGGATGACGTGAATCTGGAGCATATCGCCCAGACTACGGCAGGCTTTACCGGGGCTGATCTGGAAAATCTCTTAAACGAGGCGGCGATCGTGGCGGCAAAGGATGAGCGGAAATATATCTGTCAGGGTGATATCAACAAAGCTTTTATTAAGGTAGGTATCGGTTCCGAGAAGAAGAGTAAGATCATTTCCGATAAGGAAAAGAAGATTACGGCTTATCATGAGGCGGGACATGCCATCTTATTCCACGTACTGCCGGATGTGGGGCCTGTCTATACGGTTTCCATCATTCCCACAGGAGTCGGCGCGGCGGGTTATACGATGCCCCTGCCGGACAAGGATGAGATGTTCCTGACAAGGGGACGGATGGAGCAGGATATTATGGTATCCTTAGGCGGGCGTATCGCGGAGGAGATTATCTTTGACGATATTACGACCGGAGCGTCCTCCGATATCAGGAAGGCGACAAAGGAAGCGCGCATGATGGTGACAAGATACGGAATGTCCGAAAATATCGGCGTAGTCTGCTATGATGATGACGACGACGAGGTATTTATCGGAAGGGATCTTGCCCATGCGAAGAGCCACAGTGAGAACGTGGCGGGAGAGATCGATAAGGAAGTAAAGGCGATCATAGATAAATGCTATAAAGAGGCGAGGGAGATCATCCTGAAGCATGAGCAGGTGCTGCATAGATGCGCAGAACTCCTGCTGGAGAAGGAAAAGATAAACAGAGAAGAATTTGAAAGCTTGTTTGTGCAATTTTAACAAATATGAATGGCGAAATTTGTGAAATTTGTGAATTCTAAGTCTTGTGGACAGAGGGGTGGTATGCTATTATACTACTTGTAACCCCCCAATACATTATATAGTTTTTTGCTATACCCCATAAGAAAGAAATACCTTCTCTAAAAAGGACAGTCGAAAGGCTGTCCTTTTTACTTTATTTATTTTTTACTTGAAAGCACAGGATAAACATAATAAAATAATAAAGTACAGGGATAAACAGAAATATAGAAAGGGTGAATTATATATGAATTCTGGATTTCAGTCATCATTTAATCCACAGTATTATGTTTCTGCGATGCGGCCTGTTTTTAATAAGAGGGCTTTGTATTCGGATAATACGGAAAATTATCTGTATCCGGCAGAGCCTGCGCCTTATTCTGAGGTGGCGGTACGCTTTCGCGCGGAGAAAAATAATGTTGACAGGGTTTTTTTGGAGTGGAAGGGAACCTCGCATCTGATGGAAAAGACAGAGGAGACGGATCTTTTTGAATATTATGAGCTTGTGCTGGAGCTTGAGGATAATAGTATTTCCTATTGTTTTAAAGTGCAGTCCGGTAAGATGACGCTCTACTTTGATCAGAGGGGGGCGGTAAAGGAAGCCGATCCTGACTATTATTTTACGATCATCCCGGGATTTAAAACGCCGGGCTGGGCAAAGGGTGCAGTAATGTACCAGATTATGGTCGACCGGTTTTATAACGGGGATAAGAGCAACGATGTGCTTGATAAAGAGTATTTCTATATAGGAGATTACTCTGTGCGGGTGCCGGAGGAGCAGTGGGAGAAATATCCCGCGCAGATGGGTATCCGTGAATTTTACGGCGGCGACCTGCAGGGAGTGATGGATAAACTGGATTATCTGGAAAATCTGGGGATTGAGGTGATCTATTTTAATCCGCTGTTCGTGTCTCCGTCAAACCACAAATATGATATTCAGGACTATGAATATATCGATCCCCATATCGGGAAGATCGTTTATGACGAGGGAGAACTCCTTCAGGACGGACAGAAAGAAAACCGGTTTGCTTCCCGCTATATCAACCGTGTCACGGATAAGCGGAATTTAGAGGCAAGCAATGAGTTTTTTGCCAGGTTTGTGGAGGAAGCGCATAAGCGGAACATCCGTGTCATTATAGACGGTGTGTTCAATCACTGCGGTTCTTTTAATAAGTGGCTGGACCGGGAACGGATCTATGAGGAAGCGGAGAATTACGAGAAGGGCGCCTATGTCTCGGCGGACAGCCCTTATCACAA
>Ga0137308_100937_pt1 | contig 35973 bp, 32 predicted proteins | sample Inofrocosms_June_FD_97181 | JGI IMG/M metagenome (GOLD analysis project Ga0137308, IMG submission 97181) | Mouse cecal microbial communities from Vienna, Austria - N-Acetylneuraminic and N-Acetylglucosamine D2O microcosms_June | ecosystem: Host-associated > Mammals > Digestive system > Large...
CACATAAATGACCGCTGGCACCAGTTCCCGGAATTGTAAAATTGATCATCTGCGCCGAAAACACAAATGCCCCCATCACTCCCATAAGTGGTATTTTCTTCGGTTCATCCTATTTCGGAATATTCACATCCACGTTATTAATTGTCTGCTGCCTTTATTATAAACTCCGAAAAAATTTTTCTGCTGTCTTCATCCGTTAAGTAAGAAAACTCCGGATGCCACTGTACCCCCCATACAAATCTTTTTTCTGGTACACACACTGCTTCAACCAAATCATCCTGTGAAATCGCCATGACTGATAGTTTTGGGGCAAGTATTCGGATTGCCTGGTGATGATAACTGTTGACCATTATTTTTTCTTTTTTCAATATTTTATATAATGGACTTTCCTCTAATATTCTTATCGAATGCACTGGCACTTCATATGGCGGCATCTGATGGTGTTCTATATTGGATGGATGCTCCGACGGCAGATCCTGATATAATGTTCCTCCCATTACTACGTTAATATACTGTATTCCTCTGCATATTCCCAGTACCGGTTTATCCAATTCATATACCATACGGAATAATACTGCCTCCATTTCATCCCGTTCTTTACAACATTTTCCACACATAGGTGAATAATCCTGTGCATATAGGTTTGGAGAAATGTCCTGTCCGCCAGTAAATAGAAATCCATCTATCTCCTTCGATACATCCTGCAATTCTTCTTCATCTGAGGTTAATGGCAACATAACCGGAATCCCTCCAGCTTGTTCTACTCCCTTCATGTATCCCGGGTGCATCCAGTAACTCTCCCTTTCTACATCCACAAGCGGAATGAGCCCTATAATCGGTTTTCTCATAGCCCTCCTCCTAAACAGTCATTTTCGTTCTCAGGTTTCATCAGTTTCAATATTTCTCTATCAACTTTATTACCGCCGTATTAGCGTAGGTCAGCGGTTCATTATGCACAAAAAACACAACCCTGTCAAAAGGTGCATAGAGTGTTTCAAGTACATTGCCTTCATACGGATTCAGAATATTTGCCAAAGGTTGTCCGATTCTTACTTCCTCTCCTGCCTTTACCATAGGTTCAAAAATACCGGATTTCGCCGTTTTTATCAAAATCATATCCTCATCATGTACGATTTTTGAATGTAATCCGTCAGGTATACTGTATTTCAACATTCCCTGTTTGGACATGAAATTCATTACTGCCAGAACCGCCTGGCCTGCACTATTCCGGTCGAGCCTAGCTGTAGTGGAAGTATACAGGGAAAAAGCCTGCGTATTCCATACCTGCCAGTTATAGTTCAAAGTTGCCGTATCATATGGTCTTACTCTGCGTATGATGACATAAGGGAGACCAAACTGTTTCGCTGTTTCAGGATCACTGAATCCCTCATCCATCAGCCGCACATGCGGGACAAAATCCCCCGGCATGTAAAAAGACGTGAACTGAACTCCAAACTGATACTCTGAAATTTCCCTGAATACGCCGTCCGCAATTCTCTGGGTAGTTTCTCCCATATCATATCCCGGGAACATCCTGTTAATATCCGTATTATCCGTTGACCAGAACCTCTTCTGTATGTTCATAGAATATGGATTGATAGAAGGAATGATCAAAATTTTGTGCCCTTCCGAAATCCTTCCCTCATCCTCCAATTGTTTCATTTTCTTCACCAGCTGGGAACAGCAGTAAATCTGCTGTACTTCATTCCCCCTTGAACTACCTACGATACAGACTGATTTTTCTCCCGCTCCAAATTCATATCCAGTCACACGAAAAGTATCCCGATATATCCCCTTGAGTTCATAAATAATTCTTTTATTCATAGCCACACACTTCCTTTTTCAGCAGCCGTCCCATGAGAGACCCCTCAACGACAACAGGATAATCCCTTATGGTAAACAACATACCGTCTTCCGGCGTCCTTACCTCGTCCAATACCTTTCCGCATAGCGGATCCACAATCTGCCCTATTATTTCATCTTTTTTCAGTTTTGCGCCATGCTCCACATTTGGAATGAATACCCCGCCAACACTGGCATTTAAGTAACAGACATCTTCCGGTTTTCGCGAAATGATTGGTTTTCTTACCGATTTTACCTCGCCATTCCAGATTCCCATCTTTTTCATCAAATGGAAAATCCCATCTACCATCTGATCCCCATATGTGCGCGTGATTCGCATTCCCACGCCCATTTCCACTACCAGCACCGGCGTTCCAATGTGATTCAGACTGTATGCAAAGGTAGATTCCAGCACCGTGCTGGCCCCATGTATCCATATAAAATCAACATTGGCGGCCTCCGCCATCGGCACAAGAATATCCTGATGCAGCTCATTGATGCGTATCTGCGGTATTTCTGTCAGATAAATATTGCTGGCATGGATATCCAACACGCAGTCGGAACCCGCCACATCCTCCATGATCCTGGCAACCACATACTCCAGCATGCTACCATCAATATCTCCGGGAAACAACCGGTTCATATCCAGGTCAAAAGCCGGGATTCCTCTGGTAATTGAGTCAATCCCCAGCGGATTCATTGCCGGATAAATATCAACGATCCCGGTAAGACATTCTTTGTTCTGTTCTATGCGGCGCTGCAATTCAAAACATACATACTGTCCCTCCAGTTCATCCCCATGAATGCCCGTAACAATACTGATACGTTTCATACTGTCCATGGGTGTCTCCGGCAGAATACGGTTTCTTTTTATTTCCAGCACTTCATCCACGGGCAACCCCACCGCTGCTATTGTCTTTATCATGTTATCCATCCTTTTCTCTTTTTTCCACCAGAACAGCTATCTTTTGCAGCTGCACTCCATTATTCCATATAAGCCCACGGTTAATTGCACAGTCTGCTGCATCTCTGCCATGGCCAATCTTTATATGCTGGTCTGATACCAGACAATCATTCGTAGGGTCAAATGCCACCCACTTGTCACCGCAAAGTGCCTCTGCCCACGCATGGCTTGCGCCTTCGCCGATGATCATTCCGCATACATAGCGAGCGGGAATCCCTGCCATGCGAAGCAATGTAACATAAATATGCGCATAATCCTGGCAGACTCCTCTTCCCATGCCCCATGCTTCTTCCGCTCCGGTATGAAACTGTGTAGCTCCCGGCACATATGAAAAATCCCGATGCAACTTGTGCATCCATGCCATACAGATTTCATAAGGGCTCTTACATTTTGAAAAATCATGAGATTGATAATATTCCGAAAGCCTAGACCCTGGTATACATTTGCCATGAGGAATCCTGAAAATTCCTGCCGTCTCATCACTGATCTCCTCATAATCTGTCTGAATAATCTCTACATCACCGATTGACTGAAATAGAAACTGATTATGAGGCTCTGTCTCAGAACCATATATCTGCCTGTTTCCAAATGAGTCCTCTCCCATGGAATACTCAGTCTCAGGCAATACGGAAAGTTCTATTCCCAGCAAATGCTGCCTTGCATCCTCCCTCGGGATACACTTGATCGTAAAAAAACATCGGCTGATATATTCCTCATAGTTTATCTCCATCTTATACTCAAAGTGCAGTACTGACACAAAATCACTCCCAACCTGCCATATTACTATAAAATTGCCTCAACATTTGATACAATTTTATAGTAATCCAAATCAGGACTTTCCACAAGGATTTTCATCTGTTCCAGCCTCGCTTTATCAAACTGCAGCCCGCTTCTTTCCACTCTCGGGATCATGCGGTGTACCTCTCTTATCAGTTCCTTTTGTGACACCTTAAGCCGCGCAAACATATCAATACGCTCAATCCGTTTTCCTGCCTTGATCATGTTCCGCACCTGTTCAGAATCAATCTGGTCATCTGCAATCCCCCAAAATGATAAAATATGATCTATAAGATACTGCAGTTCTATTAACGGCGACTTGCTCATCGCTGCCTTATTCATATCATAGACAGCAAGCTGAATATAAGAAAATGCTTCCGAACCGATGCTCTCCCTGAGTACAATGGCATTGTCATATGCCCGATTAAGATTACTGATGATAGAATCCGGATTATCTGCATCAAAAGGATAACGCCTGAGAAAATCCTCCTTTGATGAATAAATGTTCGGAATATCAATGGATTCACAGAATGCCTGATAACTGTCAACCACCTCGTCAATCATGTTGTCAAATCTCGGAAAATAGAAACGAAGTGTTGTATACACACGCTCTGTGTATCTTCCCAACCAATATAAACGATCTGCCTGTTCTACTGATATAATACCCATGTGTCTTTAAAACCTCCTCCCTGTGATGAATTCACAATAAACGAATCTTTATTTCTGGAAAACCTTGTCAGTCCGCTCTTCCAGACCATGGGTTCCTCTGCCATCAGCACAAATGCCCTGAGGTCTGCCTTTCTTGGTACAATCTCACCATTATCCACAATATCCAGATCCTGAAAGTCAATTACTTCCTGTGCGATGAACCTCCTTGGCTCCCTCTTTAACAAGGCTATAAAATCCTGTTTCTGCTGCTTTGTCATAGAACTTCCGAATACAACACCATACCCTCCTGCTTCTGCTACATCCTTTAATACCAGCTTATCAAAATGTTCCAGAACATACTTCATATCTTCCTCATAAAATGGTAGATATGTCGGTGCATTACCAAGAACCGGTTCCTCATCCAAATAATAACGAATCATTTTAGGAACAAAATAGTAAATTCCTTTATCGTCCGCTACGCCGTTTCCCGGCGCATTGAGCAGCGCCACATTTCCCTTTCGGAACACCTCATAAATATGCGGGATGCCAATCAGGGATTCCGGATTAAAATTCATCGGATCCAGATACTCATCTGATATTCTGCGATATACGGCTCCCACCCTTTCCTTGGTTCCGTCAGAAGCAATGTAATACAATACATCCTTTTCAACCATCAGCTCTGCTCCGGTTACAAGATGTGCTCCCGTCTTTTCTGCCAGATAGGAATGTTCAAAATAAGCGGCATTATACCTTCCCGGCGTCAGAATTACCGTATGTCCTCCGGGGTTCACATAATCCATTGCTCTCCGCAGTAAATCCGCATAATTCCGGTTGTCCTCCAGTCTGTAACTGTGAAATGTATCCGGAGAACTCCTCCTACATAAATCCCTAGCAATCATAGGATACGATGCTCCGGAAGGCACTCTTAAATTGTCCTCCAGTATGTACCAGTTCTCATCCTTTCCTTTTACCAAGTCAATTCCGGATATGTGGGAATAAATCCCCTTTGGAGGAACTGCTCCTTCACATTCCGCCATATATCCGCTGGAGGCATAAATGAAATCGTCCGGAATAGTTCCATCTTTCACGATCTGTTTCTTGCCATAAATATCTTTTAAAAATAAATTCAAAGCCATAACACGCTGTTTCAGTCCCTTTTCCAAAAAAGTGAATTCATCATGTTCAATAATTCTTGGTATAGAGTCAAAAGGAAACAACTGTTCTTTGAATACATTATTCTTATAAATACCAAATTTCACTCCATAACGCGCCAACAGTTCATTAATTTTATCTGTGTGTTTTAATAACTCTATTTGCTGCATGCCCATTCCTCCCCTAAATACTTTCTGGATGTCCACAATACTCCTATCATCCTATTATACCCTTTGCCCACATGACAGATTTTATGATCTGTGCCGCGCCCTCAATTCCGAATCTGCCACTGTCAATGGCCAAATCCTTGCCTGTGAGTTCATCCTGATAGCCCTTACAATAGCGCCGGTGATATTGTATTCGGGATTTATCCACATTCTTTATCATCTTCTCCGCCACAGACGGCATCATGCCCAGCCGCTTAATACAGTTTTCATAGCGCACCCTGTAAGGGGCATAAATAAAAACACTAAGGCGGCGGGGATGGTCGGCCAGAATACTGTCACTGCACCTTCCCACAAAAATACAGGATTCCCTTTCCGCCAGATCACGAATGATGTTCTGTTGAACCATATAGATTTCATCCTGCATGCTCTGTATCCCCATGCCCAGAGGATATTGCCGCTTGAAATAAACAGAGCGGACATTCTCTTCTTCCTGGCTGATTGTGGATATGGGTAATTCCATACGTTTGGCTGTCTGCTCCACAATATCCCTATCATAAAAGGGAATTCCCAGTTCCTCAGACAGACTCTGCGCAATACATCGTCCCATGCTGGCAAACTGTCTGGATATGGTAATTACATATTTTTCCATTATTCGCTCACCCCTCGCTCTATGCTCTGGTTAACTGCACTGCAGGGCGCTTATGCCGTTTCTGCAGGGAACGCACAATGCAGGACAGTGTAAAATTTATGACAAAATAAATTAATGCGGCAAAGCCGAACAGCACAAAGACATCCGAAACATTGGTAGTGCCGAGCCCATTGTATTGATAGGCGCCATTCATAATCTGCCTCACCCTGGCCATTAACTCAATGACCGCCACGTTAGCCAGATAGGAAGAATCTTTCACTGTGGTCACCACTTGACTCAGCAATGTAGGCACTATGTTTCTGTATGCCTGAGGCAACACGATGTACAGCATAATCTGCACCATATGAAAACCCTGAGACTGACCTGCTTCAAATTGTCCTTGAGCCACAGAATTCAACCCGCCCCGGATGATCTCTGCAAGGACTGATGAGGTAAACAGAACCAATGCCACCGCAGCCTTGAACAACATCCGTACCTCCACTGTGGAAATTCCGAACATTTTATGATTTAGAAACTTCGGGCAAGGACAGAACACCACGCAGACAAAAATCCATAATAGCAACGGTGTATTCCGAAATACTTCTATGTAGGCAATCGCCAACCATTTGAAAATCCGGCTTATCTTCCCATTGCAGTAATTTCTGGCTAACGCCAATATAGACCCTATCATTATCCCTAATACCACCGCAGTCACCGCAATAACCAATGTAAATGCAATGCCCTTACAAATATATTGCAACACACCCGCGTTTGATATAATTTTCAGGCTTCCCTCTAATTCTCTCATTTTCATTTCTCCGTCCTTAAACTTTCGTTGCCACATTCACCTTGGCATCCCGTTTTTTCAGGGAATTCTCCCATGTGCTGGCCAGTGTGGACAGTGGAAAGCACACAATGAAAAACAGCACTCCGCTTATAAGATAAGCAGGAGCATACGCTCCGCCTGTATTAACCCCTGTCACAAAGTTATATGTCACTGAAATCAAATCTGTACCTCCCACAATGTATAGGCAGGAGGTATTCTTGATTAGGTTCACAACCTGATTGACCATAGGTGGCAGAATAATTTTGATACTCTGGGGAAAGATGATATAGTACATCCGTTGGATATATCCAAATCCCTGAGCCTGAGCCGCCTCAAACTGCCCTCTGGGAACAGACTCTATACCGGCCCTGATTACTTCCGCCATATAGGCCCCTGTATAAATGCCCAGCGCCAGAATACCCGTGGGAACAATACCAATGCTGTGTCCAGAAAAAGCCAGCGCATAATATAAAAAACACATTTGCAGCAATACCGGCGTATTCTGAATAAACTCCACATAAACCCTAGCCAGAACAGTCAGTATCTTTTTCCCACTGGTTGCCATCAAACCTACGACAATCCCCAAAAACAATGCAATGAGCAGTGCAAAAACCGATGTTTTTACCGTATTTCCCAATCCATGCAGAAAAGTACTGCGAAAAACCCATACCTTTTGCCATGCATCTACCGAAAAAAAACCTGCCATACCATTTCCTTTCCCTTCCAGGTGTCCCGCCATCAGGCGGGGCACTTCCGGAAGTTCACATCAACTCTATTCAAGACCATAGTTATCCATAAAACTGCTTATGGTGCCATCGTTCAACCAGGTATTCACCAATTCATCACACAGCACGGAAAAGTCAGAACCTTTTTTGGTGGCAATACCATATTCCTGAGGAGAAAACTTCTCTTCAATATAGGAACGGTCCTCTGTCTTGTATATCGCCAGAATAGACTTATCAACACAGAACGCATCCACTTCTCCCGCGCTCAATGCCGTGGAGATTGCCGGATAATCCTCATATTGCTGATAAGAAATGCCAGTGGTCCAAATTGCCGGGTCAAAAGTATCCGGGTCAAATCCAGTTCCATCAATCAGACCGGCTTCCACCATGGCTGCCGTCAGCGCCCTTGCAGATGTAGATCCGGAAGAAACACCTACTTTCTTGTCCACGAGTCCTTCAAGGGAGGTTATACCGGATGCATTCTCCACCAACACAGTCACTGCATCCGTATAGTAAGGTGTGGAAAAATCCCAGCTTTCCTTTCTTTCATCCGTGATAGTAAAGGTGGCAAGCACACAATCAATATCCCCGGAATCCAGCAATTCGGTACGGGTTGCTGCCGTCACAGTGGTAAACTCCACTTCCACACCCAGGTATTCTGCCAGCTTTGTTGCAATATCAATTTCCATGCCAGAGTACTCCCCTGTCAGAGTATCCTGGAGTCCAAATCCGGGCACTGCATTTTTCACCCCTACCCGCAGTACGCCTCTGTCAATTATAGCCTGGGTATCTACTCCAAAAGAACCCGTTGATCCTTCTGCAGATTCCACATTGTTGCTCTTTTCAGAGGTTCCCATGCCTGCTGTAGATTCCTGCTCCTTACCGCAACCTGCCAACATGGTCACAGCCATCAAACATGCCAATAGTAACGCCAGTTTCTTTTTCATAACATCTCCTCTTTTCTGCCTGCTTATTTGGTAATGCCCGACATATGTAAGCAGAACACCCATATGTCGGAATATATCTGAAAACATGCGGCAGAAGGATATACTCCATGTATAAACACTGCTGCGATGTTTCAAGCAAATAAAATATTTACCGAATAATTTTCCCTAAAAACTGTTTCACACGCTCATTCTCTGGATTTTCAAAGAAATGCTCCGGAGTTCCTTCCTCCACAATCTGTCCATCCGCCATAAATACAATTCGGTCTGCTACCTGACGGGCAAATCCCATCTCATGTGTAACCACTACCATGGTTATATTTTCTTTAGCCAGTCGGATCATCACATCCAACACCTCTTGGATCGTTTCTGGATCCAGTGCCGAGGTAGGCTCATCAAACAGGATGATCTTGGTCTGGGCACATAACGCTCTGGCAATAGCAATACGCTGCTGTTGTCCGCCGGACAGTGTTGTAGGGTATACATGAGCCTTATCACGCAGCCCTACTACATCCAGATAATGGTAGGCCAGTTTCTCCGCCTCCGTCTTACTCTTATGGTATAGCTTTGTAGGGGCCAATGTCAGATTCCGCAGCACCGTCATATGAGGATACAGGTTAAACTGTTGGAATACCATGGAGGTAGTCTCCCGGATCAAGTGCACCTTATTCTTATGGTTCAGTTCCTTACCGTCCAAATAGACTTTGCCGCTGGAGGGTTCCTCCAGAAAGTTCATGCAACGTACTGTGGTGGATTTGCCAGAACCGGAAGGACCAATAATGACCAGTTTTTCTCCCTCTGCCACCTCAAGATTTATATCTTTTAGTACATGTAAATCTCCAAAATATTTATTAACATGTTCCAACTTGATCATTGCCATTGCTTTTGCCCTCCTGTTATGAACTCCTTAATCGCCTTTCATATACACAAAAAAAACGAGCCTGGTAATCAGCCCCATTGCTCGTTTAAAAAATTGCTTTTATGTTATATGGTTGAGATTGTATACTATGATACAATATTTGTCAACAAGAAAATTTTATTTTTGAATACTTTTTTGAATAGACTGGTAACAGTTCAGATACCCCATTCATAGGTGAAATCTCATAATTTTCCCTCCAGCATTCCTAATTTTTTCCAAGCAAATATTATCGTTTTATCATTTATACTTTATCATATTACCATCGTTTTTCTTCCCATTTGACAAAGTAACTTTTGAGAAACATCTTGACAAATTACCTTTAATGGTTATAATGTAGAGTCAAAAGGCAAAGGCGTCTTTGAGTTAAATACTCGAAGGCGCTTTTCTTTTGTTATGAGATTTTTTGTGAAGCAGAACATGCATATAATAGAACAAGGGCGTCATTGCCTTCCATGGTGGATTATCTCGAGCCTCTCCAGACGGCAGACTGGGAGAGACGGTTGAACTGGGAGATCGCCCTTTTTATGTAGGGTACAGTATCATCCTGAATTTAAGAGTCCCCCAATCATCCCCACCCTCTATTTATGGGATTTGTGGGAGTTGCCAAGGAGTATGCATTAGATTAAGCTTGACGCAGGGGGTATATACATGGTTTTACATGAAGAATGTGGTGTTTTTGGAATCATCAGTCCGGTGACTGCCGATGTGGCAGGGACTGCATATTACGGTCTGTATGCATTACAGCATAGAGGACAGGAAAGCTGCGGTATTGTGGTAAATGATGACGGAGTGTTTTCCTCTCATAAAGATTTGGGGCTAGTCAGTGAGGTGTTTACTACAGAAACCTTGTCGCGTCTGCCAAAAGGAAATATGGCGGTGGGGCATGTCCGGTACGGAACCACGGGAGGCAATAGACGCAGTAATTGTCAGCCTATCGAAGTCAATCATCAAAAAGGAAGAATGGCACTTGCTCATAACGGAAATCTCAGCAATGCCGCCATACTCCGCAATGAACTTGAATTATCCGGCGCAATTTTTCATACTACCAGCGATACGGAGACCATTGCTTATATTGTCACAAAAGAGCGTCTGAGGACTCCGTCCATTGAAGATGCCTTAAGTGCCGCCATGAATTCGCTTGACGGAGCTTACTCTCTTGTTCTGATGTCACCGCAAAAGCTGATCTGTGCTAGGGATCCCTATGGATTCCGCCCTCTCTGTTACGGCAGGACACAGGATGGAATGTACATAGCCGCCTCCGAAAGCTGTGCTTTGAAAGCAGTGGGAGCCGAATTTGTGAGAGATCTGGAGCCGGGGGAAATTCTGGTATTTGGTCCGGAGGGAATTGTTTCCCGCAGGGAACACTGTGACAGGCAGAAGAAAAAGCTCTGCATTTTTGAATATATCTATTTTGCCAGACCGGATTCTACTATTGACAAAGTATCTGTTCACGAATCCAGAATACGGGCGGGAAGAATTCTGGCCAGAAAGCATCCCATACCGGCGGACATAGTCATGGGAGTGCCTGATTCCGGTCTGGATGCGGCTCTGGGATTCAGCATGGAATCGGGGATTCCATACGGAATCGGCCTTATTAAGAATAAGTATATTGGCAGAACATTTATTTCCCCGGGGCAGAACGAACGGCTGGATCAGGTGAAAATCAAGCTGAGTGCCATTGAAGAAAGCGTCAGAGGAAAAAGGGTGGTACTGATTGATGATTCCATTGTGAGGGGAACCACCAGCGGCCGTATCGTAAAGTTGTTACGGGAAGCAGGAGCCAAAGAAATCCATATGCGAATTTCATCTCCACCCTTTTTGCATCCCTGTTATTATGGTACGGACATTGATTCCGAGGAAAATCTAATCGCATGTCATCACAGTGTATCAGAGACGGCGCAGATCATAGGAGCAGACAGCCTAGGATATCTTCCAGTGTCGGAGCTTGGATCTTTGATTGGAAATACCGGATACTGTAGCGCCTGCTTTGATGGGGAGTATCCCACGGAAATTCCCACCGACACAAGAAAGAACAGGTTTGAGCAGAAGCTTTCAAAAAAGGAAACAGTTGCATTATAAATTGACAACATGATCCAAATGCCATCTACCAGCCGTTTGATCAACCGTAGTGCTTACCGAAATCTGCCAACTGGTTGCAATCATATTCGACAAACATGGACGCAAATATTTCAAACAAATCGCATTTTTTAAATGAGGCAAACAACAAATGAAAGCTTTTTTGATATTGGAAGACGGCACTGTGTTTGAGGGTACTCACATAGGTGCCAGCAAGGAAATAATCAGTGAAATTGTATTTAATACATCTATGGCAGGGTATCTGGAGATATTGACCGACCCCTCCTACGCAGGGCAGGCTGTCTGCATGACCTACCCCCTGATCGGTAATTACGGCATCTGCAGAGACGATATGGAATCTTTTAAGTCCTGGCCGGACGGCTTTATCGTGCGGGAGCTCTCCCGCGTTCCCAGCAATTTCCGAAGTGATATGACTATACAACAGTTTCTGGATGAGAACGGCGTCCTTGGCATCGCGGGTATCGACACAAGGGCTCTCACCCGAATTCTGCGGGAAAAGGGCACCATGAACGGAATGATCACTACGAACGAAGATTACTGCCTAGAAGATATCCTTCCCAGATTAATGAAATACACCACGGGCAAGGTGGTGGAGAAGGCAACCTGTCCCACAAAATATACCATAGCGCCGACCACCGCCTTGGAACAGAATGGTCCCCTCTCCGGCGCAGCCAGATTTGACAGGGCGGCCTACGAGCGGGAAAAGCGGCCCGCTTTGGTAAAATCGTTGAACGGAATCGGTCTCAAGGTGGCGCTTTTGGATCTGGGAGCAAAATCCAATATTTCCCGCTCCCTGTCCGAGAGAGGCTGTGAGGTTACGGTGTACTCTGCCCTGACGCCCGCTTCCGAAATCATTGCGGACGCCCCCGACGGCATTATGTTGAGCAACGGCCCCGGAGACCCCAAGGAGTGCGCCTCCGTCATAGCGGAGATCAAAAAGCTGTATGACACCGAGATTCCCATTTTTGCAATCTGCCTGGGGCATCAGCTCATGGCCCTTGCCACCGGAGCCGACACTTACAAGATGAAATACGGACACCGGGGCGGCAATCATCCGGTAAAGGATTTATCCACCGGCAGGGTGTATATTTCCTCGCAGAATCACGGCTATGTGGTTGATACTGACAAGCTGGATCCGTCCGTTGCAGTTCCAGCCTTTGTCAATGTAAACGACGGCACCAACGAGGGTCTTTCCTATACAGGCAAGAATATTTTCACTGTTCAGTTTCACCCGGAGGCTTGCTCCGGGCCGCAGGATTCCGGTTATTTGTTTGACAGATTCATTGATATGATGAAAGGAGAGAACGAAAATGCCTAAGAATCCAAATGTAAAGCGCGTTATGGTAATCGGCTCCGGCCCCATCGTCATCGGGCAGGCGGCTGAGTTTGACTATGCAGGCACACAGGCGTGCCGCTCCTTAAAGGAAGAAGGCGTGGAGGTCATTCTGGTGAACTCCAATCCTGCAACGATCATGACGGACAAGGATATTGCGGACAAGGTGTATGTGGAGCCGCTGACTGTCAGGGTGCTGGAGCAGATTATTGAGAAGGAGAAGCCCGACAGCATTCTTCCCACGCTGGGAGGACAGGCGGGGCTGAATCTGGGAATGGAGCTGGAGGAGTCCGGTTTCTTGAAGGCGCACAATGTAACACTGTTGGGAACCACTGCCCAGACCATCCGCAACGCGGAGGGACGCCAGGAGTTTAAGGATTTGATGGAGCGCATCGGTGAGCCCTGTGCGGCGTCCCTGGTGGTAGAGAGTGTGGAGGACGGCGTTGCGTTTACTAACACCATCGGCTATCCCGTGGTGCTTCGTCCAGCGTACACTCTGGGCGGCTCCGGCGGCGGCATTGCTCACAACCAGGCGGAGCTGGAGGAGATTCTGGAGAACGGGCTGCGTCTGTCCCGCGTAGGACAGGTGTTGGTGGAGCGCTGTATCGCGGGCTGGAAAGAAATCGAGTATGAGGTTATGCGGGACAGCATGGGCAACTGCATCACCGTATGTAATATGGAGAATATTGACCCTGTGGGTGTGCATACCGGGGACAGTATCGTGGTAGCGCCTTCCCAGACCTTGAGCGACAAGGAGTATCAGATGCTTCGAACCTCCGCCCTCAAGATTATTAACGAACTGCAGATTACCGGAGGGTGCAATGTGCAGTTTGCGCTGCATCCTACCAGCTTTGAATATTGTGTGATTGAGGTGAATCCCCGTGTGAGCCGCTCCTCCGCGCTTGCATCCAAGGCCACCGGATATCCCATTGCCAAGGTGGCGGCCAAGATTGCGCTGGGATTTACCCTGGATGAAATCAAAAACGCCATCACCCACAAAACCTATGCAAGCTTTGAGCCCACGCTGGATTATTGTGTGGTAAAGATACCGAGACTTCCTTTCGATAAATTTATCACGGCAAAGCGCACGCTGACCACCCAGATGAAGGCCACGGGCGAAGTGATGAGCATTTGTAATAATTTTGAGGGCGCGCTGATGAAGGCGATCCGTTCTCTGGAGCAGCATGTGGACTGCCTGCTCAGTTACGATTTCAGCGCCCTGTCCGTGGATGAGCTGAAGGAGCGCCTGAAAAAAGTGGATGACCAGCGGATTTACGTGATTGCGGAGGCCATCCGCAAGGGTATGGATTACGATACCATACACGAACTCACCCAGATAGATGTTTGGTTCATTGACAAGATTGCCATTTTGGTGGAGATGGAGCAGGCTCTTAAGGAAGGTCCTCTCACAGTGGAGCTTCTGCGGGAGGCAAAGCGGATTGAATTCCCGGACAATGTGATTTCCAGGCTCACGGGCGTGCCGGAGGAGGAGATCAAAAAGCTGCGTTACGACAACGGTATTGTTGCGGTCTACAAGATGGTGGATACCTGTGCGGCGGAGTTTGCCGCTTCCACGCCCTATTATTACTCTGTGTTCGGCGGTGAGTGTGAAGCCCGCAGGACAGAAGGGCGGAAAAAGGTGCTGGTGCTGGGTTCCGGCCCCATCCGCATCGGCCAGGGCATCGAGTTCGATTACTGTTCCGTGCACGCCACATGGGCGTTTTCCAAGGCGGGCTATGAGACGATTATCATCAACAACAATCCCGAGACGGTGAGCACGGACTTTGACATTGCGGACAAGTTATATTTTGAGCCGCTGACGCCGGAGGATGTGGAGTCAATTGTAAATATTGAACATCCCGACGGAGCGGTGGTGCAATTCGGCGGGCAGACGGCTATCAAGCTGACCGAGAGCCTGATGAAGATGGGTGTGCCGATTCTTGGCACCAAGGCGGAGGATGTGGATGCTGCGGAGGACAGGGAGCTGTTTGACAGGATACTGGAGCAGACGAAGATTCCCCGTGCGGCGGGCGGCACGGTCTATACCGCCGAGGAGGCGAAGGAGGTTGCCAACAGACTGGGATATCCGGTGCTGGTGCGCCCTTCCTATGTGCTGGGCGGTCAGGGGATGCAGATTGCCATCTCCGACGCCGAGATTGAGGAGTTCATGGAGATTATCAACCGCATTGCCCAGGATCACCCCATTCTGGTGGACAAATATCTGATGGGCAAGGAGGTTGAGGTGGACGCCGTATGTGACGGCACGGATATTTTGATTCCCGGTATTATGGAGCATATTGAGCGGACGGGAGTTCACTCCGGGGACAGTATTTCCGTGTATCCCGCTCCTACCATCGGGGACGCCGTGAAAGAAAAGATTGCGGATTACACTGCGAGACTGGCCAGGGCCCTGCATGTAAAGGGATTGATCAATATTCAGTTTATCGCCATCGGCGAAGAGGTGTATGTCATCGAGGTCAATCCTCGCTCCTCCAGAACGGTGCCCTATATCAGCAAGGTGACAGGGATTCCCATTGTGGATCTGGCCACGGAGGTCATCATCGGCAGAACCATAAGAGAACTGGGGTACATTCCAGGTCTACAGCCAGAGGCGGAGTATTATGCCGTCAAAATGCCAGTGTTCTCCTTTGAGAAGATACGAGGTGCGGAGATTAGCCTGGGACCGGAGATGAAGTCCACCGGGGAATGTCTGGGGATTGCAAAGGATTTCAATGAGGCTCTCTACAAGGCGTTTTTGGGTGCGGGAGTGAACCTTCCCAAACACAAGAACATAATCATCACAGTAAAAGATGCGGACAAGCATGAGGTCATTGAAATCGGCAGGCGCTTTGAGAAGTTGGGCTATACCATCTATGCCACCAAGAGCACAGCTGCGGCATTAAACGAGGCGGGCGTGAAAGCCAGGAAAGTGAACAAAATTTCCCAGGAGTCCCCCACGGTTATGGATCTGATACTAGGACACAAAATCGATCTGGTCATTGATACCCCCACCCAGGGGCGGGACAAGAGCAGGGACGGTTTCCTGATCCGCCGTATCGCCATTGAGACCGGGGTCAACTGTATCACAGCCATGGACACGGCGAAGGCGCTGGTCACAAGTCTGGAGAACGCAAGTAAAAGGCTCACGCTGGTAGATGTGGCGCAGTTGTAAGAGGACATCATGTAAATAGAGTCTGTTTGATTAGAAATGCAAATATAATAACAGGCTTAAAGGGGAACTTACCTATGAGAAAAATATACCTTCCCAAGATAGGCGCACGCATCATTAAATCCGGCGTGGCTGTTCTACTCTGCTTTCTGATTTACCAAATCAATTGCCGCAGTGGTATTCTATTCTATATAGCACTGGCGGCACTGCAATGTATGCAGCCGGACCGCATCAGCAGTAAATCTATAGCAAAACAGCGAATCTGCGGTACTTTTATCGGTGCCCTATATGGTCTGCTGACGATCTTACTGCAGTATAAATTTCTATTGCCACTGCAACTCCCCTATGCCTGTTATTGCGCCGTTGTGGCACTATGCGTTATGGCTTCCCTGTATACGGCTGTAGTATTAAAATTGCAAAGTGCGGCTTATTTTTCCTGTGTGGTGTACCTCAGCATCACCATGGTACATATCGGAGACGAAAATCCTTGCCTGTTTGTAGTAAATCGTGTGGTGGACACTCTACTGGGAGTTGGCATTGGTATGCTGGTCAACAATTTTCAGTTGCCCCGTCATAGACAAAAGGATACTCTTTTCGTGACAGGGCTGGATGAAGTACTTCTAACACGAGACTCTCATCTATCAGATTTCAGCCGGGTAGAGTTAAACAGAATGTTAGAAGAAGGACTCCCTTTCACTATTATGACTATGCGCACACCTGCCTCCTTTTTAGAGGCTACACAGGGCATTCGTCTGAGGTTCCCAGTGATCCTGATGGACGGAGCCGTTATTTACGATCCCTTAAAAAACAGTTATCCTTATAAATGTGAAATGTCCTATGGACAGGCATCAGAAATCGTGCATGCGTTGCAATCCATAGGGTTGGAAAGTTTTCAGAACATTGTTGATAATGATAATGTTTTTATCTATTTTCAACAGCTAAACAATCCAGGAGCATGCCAAATTTATGAACAACTGCGCCGTTCCCCTTATAGAAATTATATCCATCATCCCCTGCCTGAAGGGGAACCCGTAGTCTACATCATGGCTGTGGATCTGACAGAAAAAATAGAGGCCGCCTATCAAACACTGACAGTCCGAAAGGATGCTACACAGTATAAGTTCCTGTGCTATTCCTCCCAAGACTACCCTGGCTATACCTACCTTAAAATCTACCACAAAGACGCAACTAAAACAAAAGCGCTGAAACATCTGAAAACCATGACAGATTTTCAAAAGACCTACACCTTCGGTACCATTCCTGGCATATATGATGAATCGGTAGAGCGGCTTCCGGCAGACGATGTCGTAAAACTGCTAAAAAGGCGCTACGAACCACTGATATGGCAACGCCACATTTAATACTGCTACTTGATATTTCATGTCGATGCAAGAAGCAATCAGAATCAAAATTACTTCTGTGAGCCAGAGTTATCACTTCTGGCTCACAATCTTTATTCATGTTTCGCACTTATATTTTTCATACCCAAGACTAGTTCACCATTCTCTTTCAGAATTCCCATATGGTACAGCACCTGTACGCAGTCTGCGTATCCTTGGATATAAGCACGCTTCTCCTGGGCGGATGCAAAGTCCTCCAGGCACTCCTTCATTTCTTCCGCTTTTTCCCGCTGTCCTTCAGATAAAGTTTCCAGAAATGCCTCCCATTCCTGCTCGGTTTCCTTCCATGCTTCCAGCGCTTTAACATATTCCGGGGTGCGCACATAGCTTTCCCTGTTTATATTTTCTCCATTTAAGCTGCCTAAAAACTGTGAAACCTTTAACCATACATCACTCATAATAAAAATCTCCTTTGCCATATCTTTCTGTATCCAGTATTCCCCATTTCCATAAATATCTCTCCCCCTGTTTTACTGCACTTCATCTTTAGAAGTATATTATCACTCCATTTCGGTAAAATCAATTCAGTGCAGCCAGGCAACGCGGCCGGGGAGGGCGCAGGAGACGGTGATGGGAGGTATGTGTAGATTTAGAATAGGACAACTATTAACAAGCATAGATTGTATAGAATATACAGATGGAGGAAATATGGACAATCAGCAGACCAATCTATTATGCCAGACTGACATTCAGACAGTTGACATCCAAAATCTGGTTGACATCAGCGATGTCAAAATAGACACCACTATGAAAAAGACGGACAGAATACAAAATTTTATCAGGGATATTAAAAATCCTTATTGTTTCCGATGCAAAAATACTGTTGTGAAGGTTTCTTTTTGCAGCGAAGGCGGATCTTTTCAGGAACTGCTTCAGGATTATTTTAGTACCCTGTCTCATTGCGAATAATCTGAAATCCTTGCTTTTGCGCCTTTTATTATATATGATAGAGGGGAAGCAATGTGCATTTATATTTTTAGGTTATTCTGAATTTGTTTTTGGAAAGGATGAATGATCATGAATGTAAATGACGAACTAAAAGAATGGATGGCGGCAGATTACACCCGCCTTTCAAAGGAGGATGGTGATAAAGAAGAAAGCGACAGCATCAATAACCAAAAGGCTTTGATTCAGCACTATACCGAAAGCCACCCTGAATTATGCCTGGTAAGGCACTATTCCGATGACGGGTATACAGGGGTAAATTTTAACCGGCCTGGTTTTCAGAATATGCTTGAAGGTATCAAAGAAGGACAAATCAACTGTATCATTGTTAAAGACCTGTCACGATTCGGACGCAATTACATAGAGGTCGGACGTTATATAGAACGAATCTTCCCGACTCTTGGCATCCGTTTCATTGCAATCAATGATAATTATGACAGTCTTTACAACAACTCATCTTCTGACCAGCTCCTTCTGCCGTTCAAGAATTTAATCAATGATGCTTATAGCCGGGATATATCAGTAAAGGTGCGCTCCAATCTGGATGTAAAGCGCAGGCAGGGTGATTTTGTAAGCCCCTCTGTTCCCTATGGGTACAAGCGTTTGGAAACGGACAAAAATAAGCTTGCCATAGATGAGCCTGCCGCCAATATTGTCAGGCTCATTTTTGCAAAAAGAATTGAAGGTCAGAGCAACCAGCAGATTGCAGCTTTATTAAACCAGATGAAGGTGCCCACACCCATCAGGTACAAACAGGAAAGCGGCAGCCACGCAAAAACTGCTTTCCAGGTCTACAGCACACCGAAGTGGTATGGTACTACAGTAAGGCGTATCCTTGAAAATGAAATATATACTGGTACGATGGTTCAGGGAAAGACCTACCGGCCCAATTACAAGATCCGAAAACCTGTCGCAAGACCGCAGAAAGACTGGTTCCGCAAGGAAGGTACTCACGAAGCTATTATCAGCCGAAATGATTTTGATCTGGTTCACAACATACTGGATACAGATACGCACCAGTCCGCCGGACAGGAAACGATTTATCCCTTCTCGGGCATTGTATACTGCGGCAACTGCCATCAGAGCTGCAACCGCAAGCAGACGGTAAAGAAAAACAAAAGCTATTTCTATTATGGCTGCTATCTTTCCAACCATACTACATGCTGCAAAGGATTCTGTATCAATGAGTTCTATCTGGAACAGACTGTGTTAAGCACGTTACGTCAATACATAAATGACCTGACTGATATGGAGCAGATGCTTTCCCACCTGGAAAACATTCCCATCCAGCAGGCCGAAGTAAAGACATTGACACAGGAAATCCAACATGCAAAAGTCTCTTTGCAAAAATACCAGCAGCTCCTTTCCTCCCTTTATGAGGATTACCATGAAGGCTTGCTAAACAAGGATGAATACCTGGACTTAAAGGAATCATATCAGGAGCAGGTAAATGAACTGTCAGCGGCATTGGACAACATGACCACACAGCAGGATGGACTGACTGCCGCATTCAAGGCAGATACATCCCATATAGACGAGTTCCGAAAATATATGGAATCTCCCGTCCTCAACCGCAAAATGCTGATATCTATGGTAAAAAAGATATACATTTATCCCAAAAACCGCATACACATTGTTTTTCGGTTCCCAGATGAGTTTGAAAAGCTGCTGCATTTCCTGCCAGACGTTGTTTCCGATAAGCTCATAGCAAGGGAGGTGTAGACGGATGCCGCATAAAAGAACAGGCAGAATTGCTGATACAGCCGCCATGAACGCTTTTGGTACTGCTCCTGATGTTTACCCAACCGGATTATACCTGCGCATATCAGGGGAGGAAGCTGCAAAGGGAGAAAAACTGAATAACCAAAGGGACTTGCTGTTAAGCTTTGTAAAAACTAAAACAGAATTAAAAATTGTGGATATTTACTCTGATAACGGAGAAACCGGAACGAATTTTGACCGTCCTGAATGGAACCGTTTGATGGAGGATGTAAAAAAGAAACGTATCTCATGTATTGTGGTAAAAGACTTGTCACGTTTTGGAAGGAACTATATAGAAACCGGAAATTACCTTGAAATGGTGTTTCCTGTCTTAAAAGTCCGCTTTATAGCGGTCAATGACAACTATGACTCAGAACAGTTGGAAAGCAGTGCCCTTCAGCCGTTAGACACCATGATCAAAGGCATCGTGAATGAAGCCTATGCAAAAGACATCTCCCGCAAGATATTTACTGCAAAAGAAATCCAACGGAAAAACGGACTATATTACGGGAATGTGCCACCTTATGGCTACTGCAAAGATCCGGCTGACCCACACCACCTGATTGTCAATCAGGAAACAGCACCTACAGTACGGCAGATTTTTCAATGGAAACTTGAAGGTATGGGAAATTTTCAAATTGCCCGGCTCTTGAATGAAAGCAATATTGCAGCACCAATGCGTTATCAGTTTCTGGCAGGCGCTGTAAAAGCTCCGCGTTACGAAAACAGCATCTGGCAGGGCGTTACCGTTAAAGTCATCCTAAGCAACCGCACTTATACCGGGGATCTGGCAATGGGGAAAAAGAGGAAAAACCTCTCTAAAAACCTTACCAAAATCAAGAATATCCCTTATGAGGACTGGATAATAACGGAAAATACCCATGAGGCCATCATAAGCCGTGAAATATTCTTTGAGGTCCAGCGTATTTGTATGCAGGAGCTGGAAAAAAACAGGGCAAGCCGTTACTGTCATTCAGATATTGATTCGCCGGATGATATTTTTGCCGGATTGGTTTACAGCGGGAACACAGGACTCAAGATGTACCGCACACGGAACTATTATGAAAAGCATGGCATGAAATATCGTTATACCACTATTTCACAAAGGGATGCGGACTACTCAAAATGTTCAATCATCAGCATCAAAGAGGAACAAATACAGGAAACTCTTGTCTGCCTTCTGAAAAAGCAGATGGAATTGGCATTAGAACTGAAATCCACCCTTGAACGCTTGAAAGTGCGCTTTTCCCCACATAACCCATACATCCGGCTTCTATTGGAATTCTACGAAGGCGATTTCTTGTCAAAGGATCTTTTACATAGGTTAGTTGACAAAATTTATGTCTACGATTCCAAAACACTTGAAGTTGTCTTCAAATATCGGGATGAAATAGAACCTATACTCAAGTTCCGGGAAAGCGGGGTGCTGCAATGAAAAGCAATGACAATATCCTTGCCTGCTATCTGAGGGTATCCGATGAAGATTTTGACTTGAAGCAGAATGTCCTGAAGGATGAAAGCACCAGCATCAGTGCCCAGCGGCGGCTGATACACAGCTATATTGAATCAAAGCCTGAGCTGAGGCAGATGAACATAAGGGAATTTCTGGATGACGGTTATTCCGGTACAAATTTTGAACGGCCTGCAATTCAGGAAATTTTTCAACTGGTGTCCGAGGGCAGGATAGGTGGCATTATTGTAAAGGACATGTCACGGTTTGGACGGAACTATATCGAAACTGGCTGTTATATTGAACAGGTTTTTCCTTTAATAGGAATACGCTTCATAGCCATCAATGATTCCTTTGACAGCTCAGAGTATATTGGTAATACACCCGGACTTGAAATGGCGTTCAAAAATGTAATTTATGACTATTACAGCAAGGATCTGTCATCCAAAGTAAAGAGCATCAAGAAGATACAACAGAAACGCGGGGACTTTGTAGCAGCAAAACCGCCATACGGATATATTATTTCCCGTGGCGGCGATGGCCGGCACTGTGACCGGCACAAGCTGGAGGTTGATCCTGAATCTGCAGAAGTTGTAAAAGACATATTTCGCCTGACGCTTTCTGGATGGAAGCCAGTTAAGATTGCACAATGGTTAAATGAACTTCTTATTCCTACCCCTGCACAGAGGTTGCACAAACTTTACGGCTTTCAATGCGGCGGTTTCACAGAAGACCAACTGAGGTCTCAATTTTGGAAGCCAGGACAGGTCACAAAAATCCTTCAGGATGAGACCATGACGGGAGCGACCGTCAATAACCGCGTTCAGGTAAAAGGAGTGGGCAGTAGAAAGTTCAAGCGGCAGAAAACGGAATACCATGTGATTGTCAGGGATACCCATGAAGCTATTATTGACAGGGATACATTCCTTCAGGCAGCTGATATTATCCGCAATCGCAAGACTGTACGCACTGACAACCGGCAAAAGAATGAAAACCTGTTTTACCAGAAGATTTACTGCGGTCATTGTGGTTGCAGGCTGAAACATGAAGTACATACACGTCATTCCCGTATTGATGCGATTTATTATTGTCCCCATGCAAGACCTTCAGGCGGCGGTACATGCAGCTTACATTCCATAAAGGACGAATTACTAAAAGAACAGGTGCTTCGCCCGCTGCAGGTTCAGGTTCAGCTTATTTTGGACAAACAGATGCCTCTCCCAAAGTCTGACAAAGAAAAGCTTCAGAGCAGACTGCGGGCAATTTTACGGCTGCTGGTACAGAATAAGGGGAAAGTTCCCCGCCTCTACGAGGAATTCAGAACGGGGAACATAAGCCGGGAACAATTTGTCAAACAAAAAGATGCTATATCATCTGCAAACAATGAGCTTGACTCGGAAAGGGGTGAAATAGAAGAAAAATTATACACCATAGAATCCGCACAGAAAAAAACTGAGTCAGAGTCGCTGCTGGAAATAACCAGACTAAAAACCCTAACTCAGAATGCTGTTGATCTATTTGTAAGTAAAGTCGTTGTAAATTCCCCTGATTCCATTGAAATCACTTGGAAGTCAAAGGATTTATTTGATGAAATTTACAATAGGAATGCCTAAAAATCAGCATTCCTATCGAAAAATGAATGATATACAAAAGATTGTAACTATAAACTGGTTTGTCTGTCTGAAACACAATACTCCACGATCACAATCGGCACCGATGTCTTTTTGAGCAGGTAATAACTCCCATTCTCCTTTGCCACGCGCTCCTTCGACGGCTTGAGCGTCTGAATCATCTGCGCCTGCATGGTCTCCGCCGCCTCTTTGCTCTTGACAGAATCCTTATAATAAAATACCTGAACACCGCTCACGGAGGGGTCTGGATAACTGTTTTGATGAATGCTGACCGCCAGCGCCGGCTTTGCCTCCTCGATAATTTCCAGACGGTTTTTCATGTCGCGCACCTTCTTGTTGCTGTCGTTTGCCTTGTACAAACCATTGTCATCTGTTCTGGTCATCACGACGCGGATTCCATTTTCCTTGAGATTGCGTTCAAGCTTCAAGGCAATTGCCAGATTGATATCCTTTTCGAGCGCATTGTTTACGCCAATCTTTCCGGGATCGATACCACCATGCCCAGCGTCCACCACAATTGTGATCTCCTCACCGTTTTTGTGAAATGTTCTTCTCGCATTCTCCTCCAGCGTACTCACAAACTGCGCCGATTCCCTTGCCACCATGACCATTGCCAGCACCAGCAGAACTGTCAGGATTTTTGTCGTAACATTCCCATATTTCGCATTCATAGCTTCTCTCCACATAGATAGGACTCTATAAATATTATGTCAAAAGTAATTTTTCCATGACTCCTTCTTCTTTTTAAATGTAATTCAAATAAACAAAGTTTTATATAAATCGCCTGAAATTTGAATTGTAATATATTTTTTGGAAAGTACTGGAAACTTGTTTTATAATAAATGTTGTAATATTTGCGCAGATATGCTAAAATAATGTCAAAAGAATACAGATTGGAGGTATAAAGAAATGTACGAGGCTCTTGACTTAATCCTCACTATTGCCTTTGTCGTAGTGGCCGGCTTTAGTATTTTCAAGATTATCAAAAATAAAAAGAAATAATTTGATCAGCGGCGGTTATAGTCGCTGATTTTTTTGTGCATTAATAACGATATTATACAAAAAATGACACTATATTAAGAAGAAATTGACAAATAAGGTAAAAAAGGTATTATAGTAATGTCATCAATATGTTACAGCCAGTGCACTTGCCACTAGTTTCGGGAAATGCTTTTTTCCCCGCTTGATTGTACATATTTTTTAGAGAGAGGTGTTTATATGAATCTAGCAGTATTAAAAAATGAGGAAAAACAGATGAACCTCATCATGTTCATATTTATGGACATCATACCAGTTGTCGCTTTTGTGTATGTGCTGTTATTCAACGGCGGGCAGACGCGGGATGCCTTTGCCCTGTCCATGATCGGGTGCAGCCTGCTCATCAAGTTATTTGAGAAGGTACTTGGCAAATACGCCAAATACCTCTATATTTCCATTCTGCCCATCTTGGGCGCCGCGACCATCGTTGTCGGCACACCTGCCGTATTCGGTGCGATGGTGGAGGCCTATTTTCTGATTTTATTTATGGCGGTGCCGTATTATGATCTGTCGGTCATCAAAGTATGTGCCGCCTCCACCCTCATCGCCAATATACTTGCAATGATTTTGTTCCCCAAGGCATATTTTGCCATGTACACGCTTTCTATCTGGATTTTTATCTGGATGGTCTATGCGCTCGCGATCGTTGTCGCTGTGTTTATCGTCGTGCGGGCACATGCACTGTTCTCCGCTGTGGAGAAAAAAGAAACGGAAGAGCAATCCTTGTTGCAGAATGTCAAAACGGCAGTGGACGAGCTGCAGCAGTCCTCCACCAGAATCTATGATGCACTGCATGATTTTGAGCAGAGTACCTCGGGTATCGCCGCCTCCACCGCAGAGATTTCTACCAGCGCAAACCTTCAGATCGACCAAGTAAAGGGCAGCCTTGAGATATTTAATGACCTGAACGACAAGATTGTCAACTCTGAGGACCGCGTCGTACAGACCATGGAGAATATCAAACAATTAAAAGAAAAGAATGATGAAGGCATCAATGCCATCCGTGAGCTCTCCAAGAAGTTTGAGGAAAATATCTCCTCCACTAAGACAGCGTCTGAGGGCGTGACACTGCTGGCGCAGAAATCCAGCTCAATCGTAGAGATTATCGAGAGCATCGGCCAGATTGCCAAACAGACAAATCTTCTTGCCCTCAATGCAGCCATCGAGGCAGCAAGAGCCGGTGAAGCCGGCAAAGGGTTTGCGGTGGTGGCAGACGAGATCAACTCCCTGTCCTCAGAATCCGCATCAGCTACCCACAAGATTGACACCATCCTAAAGGACGTCATTTCGAGCGTGGCAGAGATCAACAAGGTCATTGACAACAACACGGTCATTGCCATGGAATCCAATGAGAAGCTCGAGCATACCATTGAAATCTTTAGGAATATGCTGACCTCCTCCGAGGAAGTGATTGCCGTCACCGACCTTTTAAGACAAGAGCTTGAAAACATTATCACCATCAAAGACCGCTTGCAGCAGGCAATGCAGAGCGTGGAGGACATCTCACAGGAATCTGTGCAGAACACAACAGACATCAGCGCCTCCACCGAGGAGCAGGCAGCAGGCGTCGAAAATATCCTTAAATATATGGAAGATGTCAACAGCGGCATCAGCCAGCTCTCCTCCGTGCTCAACGACCAGTAATCTTCTGCTCTTAAAATCCTATCTTGCCAGCTTTCCAATCAGACAGTTGGCAAAAAAGACAACGATCTGTGCCGCCACAATGGTTGCGCCGACAGGGGTTGAGAAAAGAATGGACAGCACAATTCCTGCCAGCGCACACCCTATGGACAATACGGCGGCATAGACTACTACTCCCTTAAAATTCTGAAGCACGCGCATCGCAGACAATGCCGGAAAAATAACCAGCGCTGAAATCAAAAGCGAGCCCACCAGATTCATCGCAAGCACAATAATCACCGCCGTAATCACCGCGATTAAATTATTGTAGAACCCCGCCCTGAGCCCCGTCGCCCGCGCAAAATTCTCATCAAACGTCACTGCAAAAATACGGTTGTACAAAAAGATAAACACTGCCACCACAACCACAGACATCACCACGCACAGCCACACCTCCGCTTTGGTCAGTGTCAGAATCGAGGTCGAGCCAAACAGCGTGCTGCACACATCGCCGGAGATATTCGCTGACGTGGAAAACAGGTTCATCACCAGATAGCCGACTGCAAGCGAGCCGACTGAGAGCATGGCAATCGCCGCGTCGCCGTGAAGCTTTGGATTCTGCCCCGTCCGAAGAATCAGGACTGCCGCAAGCACCGTCACCGGCATCACCACGACAGAAGTGCTGCCCAGATCAAAAACTGTCGCCACCGCAAGTGCACCAAATGCCACGTGGGACAGGCCATCTCCTATATAAGAAAACCGCTTGAGCACCAGCGTCACGCCCAGCAGCGCCGCGCAGAGTGCGATCAGCGTCCCGACAATGAGCGCATACCGCACAAACGGATACGCCAGATAAAATTGCAGTGTCTCTAGGATTCCCATTGCTTCCTTCACACGCCTTCCCCTCCCAATTCTCTCCAAAACTCACTTTTCCTGTATTTTGCAGTCGTGCCGATAAAAGATTTCTCCTTCTCCATATGCAGAATATGGCTGGCATACTTGACCGCAGCCTGAATGTCATGCGACACCATAATGATCGTCAGCCCCTCCTGATTCAGCGTTCTGATCAGTTGGTAGAACTCCACCGTCACTCTGGGGTCCAGCCCCGTCACCGGCTCATCAAGCACCAAAAGCTTCGAGGAGGCGCAGAGCGCCCTTGCCAGCAGCACGCGCTGCTGCTGGCCTCCTGAGAGATTGCGGTAACACTCCTTTTTCAAATCCCAGATATCCATACGCCGCATGTTTTCCTCGGCAAGCTGCTTCTGCGCTCTCTGAAAAAAGGGTCTGCGCCCGCACTGTGAAAGTGTGCCAGACAGCACAATTTCCCACACAGACGCCGGAAAATCCTTCTGCACAAAAGTCTGCTGGGGCAGGTATCCCACCGCATGTCTCTCCAGCCCGTCCTCATATACAATCCGCCCACCCATCAGCGGCGTCAGTCCAAGCAGCGTTTTCATCAGCGTGCTCTTGCCCGCGCCATTTTCGCCTACGATACACAGGTAATCTCCCTTCTCGACCGAAAAGCTGATATGCTCTGCAACGGGCGTCCCCTCATAGCCTAATACCAGATTTTCACATTGAATATATGCCATCCTTCCGTCCTCCTCTCATGCCAGCAGCTTTCTTAACACCTTTAGATTTTTCTCCATCGCATTCAGATAGCTAAAGCCCGCTCTCAATTCCCTGCGCGTGACAGACTGCATGGAATTCAGCACGCAGACCTGCTGCTTCCCAGACTGCGTATTTTCAATCACCACCCGCGCCAGCCGGTCATCTGACCCCTCCAGCACCACGACCGCGCCAAGCTCTAACGCCTCCAGCTTATGAATCAAGTACGCCACCGTGCCAAACCCTGCTTCTGTCTCTGCGCTGCATCCGTCAAAGGCTGCATAGTACTTTAAGCCATAATCCTCGACAAAATACCGGAATGGAAAACGGTCTGCAAAGAGGAGCGTATCCTTTGTTCCAGCGCGCACCGCCTGTTCGAACTGAACGTCGAGCGCGCGCAGCGCAGCGGTATAACGCGCGCAGTTTCGTTGATATAATGCGGCATTGGGACTGTCCAGCGCTGCCAGCTCTGCGGAAATCTTCTCCACAATGTACTCAGCATTCCGCAGTGACAGCCAGACATGCTCGTCATACGCCTGTTCATGATCATGCGCATCTGTCTCCTTTACAGGTTCTTCCTCTATAAGATTCTCCTTTATATAGTCGTTCTCTATATGTTCCTCCTCGACAAGCCGCCCCGAAATGGCTTCCATCATATTCAGGGCGCGCAGCGCTGGATTGACGGCCTCCTTCAAGGCATCTTCTACCCAGACGTCCGACTCGCCGCCCACGTAGATAAACAGATCACATGCCGATACCCGCGCGATATCCAGCGCCGATGGCTGGAAGTTGTGCAAGTCGCCGCCTTGGTCCATCAGCAGCGTCAGGGAGAACTGCGCCTCATTGCCCTGAATCAGCGCGGACACCCAGTCATACTGCGGAAAAGTCGTGCACACGATATGCAGACGGCCGTCCTCCGCGTCCGGCATGGCGCCGTCCGCGCAGGCAGACAGAAGCCCTGTACACAAAACCAGTGTCACAACTGCTGCCAAAAACTTATTGATCATATTCTCTCTAGGCTTCATAACCCTCTCCAAATATCTTAATTCAATATATTCTCTAACTATATTCTCTGAATACATTTTTATGATTTGCAAATCATTTGCATTTTTCAATTATATCTGCTTGCGTTTAAGTTGTCAAGGGAGATTTTTGCCACAAGTACACAAAAAAGCTGCCTATTCCAGACAGCCTTTTTTATGCACAGACCCGTTTTTTTCCTACGCCTGTCCCATATATTCTGCGATCGCATCCCAAACCGCCGGCGTCTCCAGCCCCAGTTTCCAGCTTGCCACACCCTTGATGCCCTGATTCTGCATCACTTGCAGCTTCACGCGGATGGACTCCACATCCTCCAGCCAGCACTGGTACAAGGTATCGTTCACCTGATACTCTGCGTAATTCTGGCAGCTTTCCTCCACCCATGACGGCGTTACGCCATTTCTAGCAATCCAGTCCGCTTGGGCATTCATCGTGAGCGTTGACGCCTTGAGCCCATTCGGCCCAGACTCCCACACCCTTGTATAGAACGGAATGGCATTGATGATTTTCTCCGCGGGCACCACCTGTTTGGTGTTGACGATACCATCCTCGACAAACGTAATCGACGCGTTGGATCCTGCCGCCCCGCCGCCCACATAGTGCTCATCATAGCCCATAATAATAATGTAGTCTGCAATGATGCCCTGTTCCTTGCGGTTGTAATGTGCCGTGTACTCCGACGGGACATAGTTGTCCACCGAGAGAACCACGCCGCGCTTTCTGGTCTCCACCGAGAGCTCGCGCAAAAACTGTACAAAGTGAATGCCAGCGTCACTGCGCACCTTCTCAAAGTCAATGTTGATGCCGTCAAGCCCGTAACTGTCCACCTGTGCCATCAGCCCTTCGATCAAATGCCTGCGGTTGGCAGACGATGAGAGCAGCTCGACAAAGTCGATTTCTATCCCGAACTGGTCCATGCTGTCCACATCTGTCACCAGCGCCCAGACCTCGATGCCAAGCTCATGCGCCTTCGACACATAGGACGCATTGGCAAGGCTTGCAAAATCTCCGCTGTTGTTGTTCAGACGAAACCATGTCGGGGACACGACATTGACCCCCTTGGTTACGCTGAGCGCCTTGGCAAGATACTCACCCCCGACTTCCTCAAACACCTGATGAAACGTGAGGTTGATCATGCCCTCCTTCTGGACATTGTTGTACACAAGCTCTTGAAATCCCGTATTGCATGTCCTCTCAGCCTGCTTTTCACCCTTCAAAAATTTATTTTCCACATAGCCGATATAGGCATCCGCCGTCTTGACCTTCGACCAGTTCTCCATCTTCTCAAGCACTGTCACCAGATCGCCTGCTGCCAGATGCACCAAAATATCACTCTTGATGCCGCCCTGATAGCGCAGCGCCGTCTTTTTGGAGACCGCTGCCTCTGTGTAAGCGCCCCACTCCGTATAGACCTGCATGTGCAACGGCTCATCGTACACCAGATAGTCAAAATTGGCGTACTTCTTCACATAGTCCGCAGCGATATAGAGCGTGTCGCCCTCATAGAACGCCGCCTGATAGTCAAGCGCCTGCCCCGCACCGGACACATACATCACATTGCTGTCCTCCCCAATGTGAATCTGTATGACATCGGTGTCTGTCGTAAACAGCAGCACCTGCTCGATCGTATTGACATAAAAACGGTCTGTAAAGTACTTCTCGACCGTTGAGAGCGCAAAATAAACGACGCCGTCCCGAAGAAGCGCCTTCTCCTCGGCAAGCGTGTCCTGCACCACCATCGCCACCTCGTCCGGCTGCGCAAGGTGAAAATATTCAGTTAAATCTGCCTGATTCTTTGAATAAGAAAACCGTTCAAAGAGCTGGCTTGCAAGTGCCGCTGCAATCACAAGAAAAATGAGAACAATCGGCACGAGCACCGTCATTATGCGTTTTTTCATACGGATACCTCCCAATCGTTCTCATTATAACAAAATTTTGACATGAAGTACACAAAAAAATTCAATATACTTCCAAAAAAAGTCCCTATCATTTTTGTGCTGCATATGATAAACTATAATTGTCTTGTTAGCAATGCCATTTCTGCCAAAAAGGCATGTGCTGAGACAGTCTGTGCGGCGTGCACAGAGGGGTCCGTTCATCAAGCCGCCACAGACCAGACTGACAGCGTTTACCACATACATGCAAAAGACCAAAAGTTTTATTTGTGATATATAAACTTATAAAGCTGCCAGAACATTATGTACACAATATCGGATTGTATTGTGAAAAGATTGGAAAAATATTTTTGCGTTATCAGCACAAGCTAATAAGACAATGAGAAGATTTAACAGGGCCTCCCTTCTGTTTGAAATTTGTTCTCAACACACTTTATACAAGCATTATTAACACATTTCAAAAAATTATGCAAATTGAAATGTAAAAATTCGTCCGAAATGTAAAAATTAATACAAGTTTCTCACAAAAACATCTGTTATTTTCACTTTTCAGACGATATAAAGAATAAGTTCACGTTTCTGCATTTTTATGGTTCTAAATATATTTTATAATATAAAATAAATTTTTTAAAAACTGTTGTCCTCCCCTATTGACTAAAGTATCTCTTCATTATAATATATGTGAGAAGGTCTGTGGCCCGGCAAGAACTTGGCAGACCGATTTAGACAATACGCGGACACTATGGAAAAGTGCAGGGATTTGTCTGTCCCGCGCCAAAGCCCGCAAAAGCGGGTTTTGAACACAAGGTATTATTAAATAGTGAGGATGTGAAAATATGAAAATCGAAAAAGTTAATGACCATCAAATTCGCTGCACCCTGACGAAAGCAGATTTGGCTGACCGCGAACTCAAGATCAGCGAGCTTGCCTATGGCACCGAAAAGGCAAAGAACCTCTTTCGCGACATGATGCAGCAGGCTTCCTATGAATTTGGATTTGATGCTGATGATATTCCACTTATGATAGAAGCAATACCACTCAATTCAGAATGTATTGTTTTAGTGATCACAAAAGTCGAGGACCCAGAGGAGCTTGACACCCGCTTCTCAAAGTTCGCACCCTCCGTTCATGACGAATACGAGGAAGAGGATCTTGGAAACACGCTTGACAGTATGCTTCAGAGCCTCTCTGAAGGCGCTGATGATGTGCTTGACCTCTTTAAGAAGATTCATGACGGCCACCTCGCAGAAGCGACTGCCGAGACGTTAAACGGCGCTGAGAAGTCAAAACTCAAGTCCCCCGCCACTGCAAAACAGGCAGCTGGCATTGATCTGACACGCATTTACGGTTTTGAGTCACTGAATCAGGTGACACGCCTTGCCCATATCTTAGCACAGCACTACAATGGCAAGAACTCACTCTACAAAAATGAAAAATCCTCTGGCTATCTGCTGGTTGTCACACAGTCAGACCACACCCCGGAGGAGTTCAACAAGATTTGCAACATGCTCTCCGAGTATGGAAATCCAGAGAAACTTGCCTCAGCGAACGAAGCCTATATGGAAGAACATTTCGAACCTGTCATCAAGGACAAAGCAGTTCAGGCATTGTCCCTTGTATAACCAATACGGCATGAGACATCAAAAAAGTCCACGACCCTCGTCGCAGACTTTTTTTGATGCCTGTTGCACCTCTTATGCGAGCGCTGCAATCTTGTCCATCAGCGCATCAATATCCATGCCGTGAACCATTGCTGCCTCCTCTAAGGACTCGCCCTGTGCGGACGGGCAGCCCAGACAGTGCATACCAGCCTCCATGAGCACTGGCGCCACCTCCGGCTTTGTCCTCAAGATCTCACCAATTGTCATATCCTTCGTGATCTCTGCCATTCTGATTTCCTCCTGTCATGTCCTTTGTTTATACCTGACACTTTTTTCTTATTGTGCCTGAAATTCGGTAATTTATTCGCTGTTACCACAATTACTATAATATATTTCTTCGATTTAATCAAGAGGTTTCATTCAATACACGTTCTTCCCGTGTCTGCTCTAATTTGACGGTTCGCTTTGCATCATCTGTCACAGTCTTTATTTTCTTTTTGGCTGCCTGCTCCACGATTGCCTGTCCCATGCCTCTCATATAGTCCTGCACGGCAGCTTGATTCTGCCTCTGATTCTGCCCTTTCTCAGAAACCTTTGCCGCCGTCTGCACCCCGGTATCGGACAGCGCCTTGATCTGCAGGTCTGTCGCCGCGCGGAAATCATACATCTTCTGGTACTCTGCGATTTCCCTGTTCACCGCAAGTTCTTTGGATTCCTCTATAAAATTCTGATATGCTCCGACCCGCTCGCGAAGATCAAAATCATCATTTTCAAACACCAGCATGGTCTGCTGGTAGCTGTCGTCCATCATCCGGCTGTAATCGCTCTGCTCGTCGGATTCGTCAAGCCGCTGGCTGTCTATCTCATCTAAGTTTCCTTTATTTTTGGCATCGTACCGCAGCACCTTTCTCCGCGCAGCACCTTTTTGTTCATCGGGAACTACAGCCTCCTCCATGCCGTCTGACACGTTCCCTTTGACAAGCTCCTGCTCCTGCGTCTCTTCGCTGATCTCCTGCTGATAACTGTCCAAACTGTCCTCGATCATCTCCGCCTCAGCGGCTTTGTTTGCCACAGTGTCCGCATTCTGCGCATCCTCTGCATCCTGTCTGGCAGCCTCCTCCTGCTGCTTCTTCTCTATTGCCTGCTTCATATCCTTCAATGCGTTCTGATGCATGAGCATATTATTTCTCATTTCCTCTTCCAGCCGTTTCTGTTGCTTTTCGCTCTCTGATTCGTTCCGCTCGTCCTGTAAACGAAAATGACGCATCTCAGCATAGCGTCTCTGAATCAAATTCGGCAGCTCTTCATTCAGACGCTGCTCCTCCTCTGCGCTCACTTCCCCGCCGCCAAGAACGGTCTCTACCAGCTTCTCAATCGACCGCGTTGTCACCGTCGTTCCCTCTCCCGTTCTCTCAATTGGCGCTTGCGCCTCTGCCTGTGTCTGTTCTTCTGACTGCGCAGCGGCAGTCCTGCGCGCAGATGCCATGCCCTCCGGTGAGATCTCGACGATCGCAGCCTCCTCCTGTTGCAAACCATAATCTGCTACCGCAAACGTGTCTTGTTTCATTTTGCATTGTTCTGCATAGCTTTGTGTCCATTTGTACGGTGTTTGTACCCTTATCATGATGTTTTCCCCCTTATATAAACGATCCATTTCCTTTTTTTATCATAGTCCATGCCAGGCAGTGTGTCAACCATTATGGCAGTACTTCTTTATATTTTTAGATTGATGCTCTCATAAAACAACGTATTGGGGTCTACAATTTTCTACGACTTTAGTTAATATCATCATCAGAAGTATAATGAATCAGATTACAATAACTTTCCCATTCACTACCATATAATTTTTGATATACATCACATTCTTTTATCAATACTTCATGTGTTCCGCTCGCAACAATATTACCATTGTCCATTACAATAATCTCATTCGCTTTCACAATAGTAGAAAGCCTGTGAGATACCATAATTACTAACTTTCCAGATCTTACAAGCTGCGCTAATATATTCATTATAATCTTCTCATTTTCTCCATCCAAATCAGCAGTTAATTCATCAATAATATACACATTTTCGTTTCGTATTAAACTTCTGGCTAACGCCAATCTATGAATTTGACCACCGGAGAAACGGCTTCCTGATTCTCCCATTATTGTATCATATCCGTTTGGAAGCTGTTCTATATACTCATTCATTCCCACCATGTCACATACTTTTTTAATTTTTTCTATTGAAATTCCCTTGTCAATCATGCTCATATTTTCAACTATAGATCTATTGAAAAAAGGGGTTCTGACGAATATATGCAATTTGAGAAAATAAACACCAGTTTACAACTTTTTACAAAAATAAAAATACAAACCCATCTTTTCATTGTATAATTTAAGCGTCCAAACAAAAAAATACGAAAGAAGATGAGTTTGTATCTACCGCTTATTATACATGAAAAATTCTGTCATGGACAGACTGAAAATTTATTTTAATGAATATTTTTCGGATGCAACGAAACCAACTGCAAGGAATCTGTTCCTTATCGTTGTTTCCATACTGGCGCTGGACATTTTCCGTTCGGTACGCTTCGCCCACAGGCATGTGCTTTCAAAACTTTCAGACACATCGCTGAATGCGTATTACTATGCGCTTAAAACTGACAGGCTGGATCATGAATCCTGGAGGGATGTGACATTATCAAAAGCATTAAAGGTTGTGCCCAAACAGCTGGCTGTACAGCCCCTGTTTCTTTCCATTGATGATACGATGGTAGAAAAGGAAGGTGAAAAATTCGAGCTCCGCTCAAAGCTCTTTGACCATGCGGCACACAACGGATCCAATTATCTGAACGGGCATTGTATGGTAAGCATCCTGCTGTCATTTCCTGTTTTGGCTGACGGTTCTATACGTTATATATCTGTCCCTCTTGGATACCGTCTCTGGGACAAAAAACAGACAAAGCTGGAAATTGCTGCCGAAATGGTGCGTCATGCTGTGGACAGCATTGGTTCAGACAGGCAGGTGTTCCTGCTCTGCGACAGCTGGTATCCGAAAGGATGCGTTGCAGGCCTTGTGGACGAATATGAAAACCTTGACATCATATGCAATGCCAGAATAGATACAGTTATGTACGACCTTCCGCCGGAACGCACAGGGAAACGGGGCCGTCCAAAGAAATTCGGTGAACGCCTGTCGCCGGAGGATTTCGTGCTTGATTCCCCAAAAACCGGGGACTGGAAAATCGGCGTGCGCCCAGTGCTGACGAGGCTCTGGAGCGGGCGTGTAGTTTATGCTGCTGTCACGCTCCCAAAAAGCGGGAACGGAAGCCGCAGACTTTTCTTCTGCACAAAAAATCCGGAAAGCATCAATCTGGACTATGGCAGGTGTGAGGATGACACCATACGCGAATATGGGGAAGAAAACAAACAGTTCCTGCCGCTTGCCTGTTATTCGACACGCTGGAATATTGAAATATCATACTACGAAAGCAAAACTTTCTGGTCATTGGAAGAATACCGTGTGCGAAGCCGTAAGGGCATTGAACGCCTGATAAACCTGGAGTGTATAGCATACAGTGCCATGACACTGCTCCCTTACAGTGATGAAACTTTCTCATGCTACCAGTCTGTAAGCGCACAGGAAACCAAGTTTGGCTTTGGACAGCAGATACAGGCAAGTATAATATTTAGCAGTTTCGTGGAATCTCTCGAAACTGTAAAAAAAGCGCAGTCATTTATTAAAATAATAGAGGGCTACGTTTTATCAGGGTTCAAAAAAGTACAAAAGTTGTAAACTGGTGTT
>Ga0137308_100938_pt1 | contig 35900 bp, 28 predicted proteins | sample Inofrocosms_June_FD_97181 | JGI IMG/M metagenome (GOLD analysis project Ga0137308, IMG submission 97181) | Mouse cecal microbial communities from Vienna, Austria - N-Acetylneuraminic and N-Acetylglucosamine D2O microcosms_June | ecosystem: Host-associated > Mammals > Digestive system > Large...
CCAGATTCCGTGGCTGGTCTACATCCAGATTCTTGCCGATGGAAGCATAGTAGGCAATAAGCTGCAGGGCTACCGCAATGGGGAATACTGTAAACCGGTCATCCAGATCCGGGATCCGGATAATCACATCTGCCAGACTGCTGTCGATGATGGAGCCCTCCTTGGCCAGCAGGATCACATAGGCGCCTCTGGCCTTCACCTCCCGGATGTTGGAGATTGTCTTGGAGAACACATGCTGCTGGGTGGCTGTGGCAATGACCGGAACCTTCTCGGAGATCAGGGCGATAGTTCCGTGCTTAAGTTCTCCTGCCGCATAGGCTTCTGCGTGGATGTAGGAGATTTCCTTCAGCTTCAGGGCACCTTCCAGGGAGAATGCATAGTCCAGGCCCCGTCCGATGAAGAATGCATCCGGGCTCTGGATGATATGGGTCACGATCCCTTTGATAAAGTCTGCCTGGGTCAGCATCGTCTCCATGGCCGGAACCGCATCCAGCAGATCCGTCAGGAACCGGACAGCCTCCTCACGGGAGTATTTCCCACGAATATAGGCCATACGGCAGGCGATCATGTACAAGGCAGCCAGCTGCACCGAATAGGCCTTGGTACTGGCCACGGCGATCTCCGGGCCCGCGTGGGTATAGAGCACATAATCGCTTTCCCGGGCGATGGTGGAGCCTTTGACATTGACAATGGAGAGGGTCCTGGCGCCGTATTCCTGGGCCAGCCGCAGGGCGGCTAGGGTATCGATGGTCTCCCCGGACTGGGAGATGACGATAACCAGGGTTTTGTCATCTACCAGGGGATCCTGATAGCGGAATTCGGAAGCAATGGTGACGGTAACCGGTATCCTCAAAACCGGTTCCATAATAGCCTGGGCCACCATTCCTGTGTGCATGGCAGTACCGCAGGCAATCACATGGATCTGGCTGCAGTCCGCAAAGAGATCATCAGGAATCCCGTCGTCAGAGAAGTCCGGCAGTCCCTTATTGATCCGGGGCAGGATCGTGTTCTTCATAGCCTCCGGCTGCTCGTGGATCTCCTTCAGCATAAAGTGGGGATAGCCGTTCTTCATGGCTGCGTCCATATTCCAGTTGACGCTCATCATCTCCGGACTGTATTTGGAGAAATTCTCATCCAGGGAATAGATGTTGACCTTGTAGGGGGTCAGCTTCACGATCTTGCCCTCCGGCACTACGAAATATTCCCGTGTGTAGGGGATGAGAGCCGTAAGATCTGATGCCACCAGACTGCCGGAGCGGGTGCAGGCCGCAACCAGAGGGCTGACACTGCGCATGGCGTAGATATTGCCCGGCTGGTCGTCAAACATGACACAAAAACCATAGGATCCTTCCAGCATTCCAGAAAGCTCCCCAAGGGCGGCCAGAGGATCTCCCTGATATAGCCGGTCCAGAACCCTGGCCGCCACCTCGCTGTCTGTCTGTGAGACCAGCTCATCTTCCAGATGATAGCGCTCTGTCAACTGGTGATAATTCTCGATAATCCCGTTGTGGATCAGGGTGACATGTCCTGCCCGGTGAGGATGGGCGTTCTCATCAGTGACACCTCCATGGGTGGCCCAGCGGGTATGGCCGATGCCGCAGTGGGAGACAGCAGCAGTGTGCTGGTTACAGTAATCCCTCAGATTCGAGACCTTTCCTACCTTCTTAAACACTTCAATCCCGGAATCTATAGTGCACAGCGCGATGCCTGCACTGTCATAGCCCCTGTATTCCAGCCCGGAAAGCCCCTCCAGCAGGATCTTCTTCCCATCCAGAGGGCCGGTGTATCCAATAATTCCACACATAAGGGAAAACTCCTTTCTGTAAAAAATTGTTTTTATTATAGCGGATGGAAATGTATTCGTCAATTACGGAAAATCCGCGGGCAACGGTTGTTGCAGTTCAGATATCCCCTGAACTGTTACAAGTTTAATGTTTTTTTAATGGAATGGAACTATATTTCGTTTTTTATTTGTGTTATAGTAGTTTTTTAGTAACATGGGTGTCTGAACTGTTGCGTTATTTAGTTATTGTTCTCACTCCGGCAAGTAACCAGACAGACCGGCCGTGAAGGTTGCAAAACAGTGACTTTTCGAAAAATCAGGAGAGATACAGATGAAACAACGTTTGTTAGCATCAGCCGCTATGATTCTGATTGGTAGTGGAATCTATGCTGCTTCTACATATTATGTTCCCACACCGGCAAATGAAACCATTGCGGAACAATTTCCTGTCGCCCCTTTATCCTTATGGACTTCGGGAATGAATCTCCCTGATGCCAGGGAGAACCTACGGAATGTGGAAGAGGAGAGTGGACAGAACGGAATCCCTACGCCTTCCCCGGAAGTATTGAATTTTGTACAGTATTTTCCAGAGGACGCAGATGAATCAGATCCCGCCCAGAGCTATGGAGGAAGGATATTCCAAAGACTGCTAAAAAAGGATGGAGCCTGGATAAATTCCATCTATTCCTATGCTTCCCAGACACCGCAGCAGCTGGCAGTCCGGCTGGGTCTGTCCAGAGAACGGATCCTGGGAGCATATGATCCTGAAAATGAAGCCCACCAGCGGGACTCCCCGGATTCCTGGGTAATTCCCTATTTCCAGGATATCCGTGTAAATGTCCAGGATGGGGACAGAAATCCTATATCAATGTATTTCAATGGAAAAGAGATCATGTCCCTGGCAAATGTCTACACCTTTTTCCAGGATTCCAACGATCCAGAGCTGTGGGAAGATTACTGTATGAAGCTCTGGGACAGATCCCATTCCCTTTCCGTATCCATGTCGGAGATCTATTATTGCGACAGCTGTGTGGAAGATGGGAGAGAAGAGGGGGAATCAGCCAATGTAACCGGTTTTGTGGATAACCTGTTTTTGAACGAAAATGCCAGTAAGGGCGAAGAAACGCCAGAGGACCAGGGCGGATTTGAAAATGAAGCTTTTGTGGATAACTCAGACGCCGGAAAAAGGCCCGAAGAAAACGAAAAACCCGCAGAAAAGAACGGCCTGCCAGAAATAACCGGTTTTGTGGATAATCAGAGCACCGCATCAGATCCCGTCTCCCAGGAGACACCAGCAGACGGTGGGGCTGCCGGCGCTGGTGTCAATGACGGATCTGATAACCATCCAAATCAGGATGGATCTTTCCCGGATGACCAGGATGAAAGCTTATCAGAAAACAGCCATAGACAAGATGCACAAAAAGCTGGTTATTCCGCGGAAGAAACCGGTTCTGTGGATAACTCAGTTTCTGCACTTTCCGTCTTTGACGCAGATTCGGCGGAGGATACTTATCCACAATCCCTGCAGACGGCTTCTGCTTCCGATATATCCTTGGCAGAATATACAGATACCACAACGCCAGAACGTCTAAATGCCATGGCTGTCAAGGATGAGCCTTCCCAGTGTCCTGGCCATATTGATCTTGTGATCAACATGAAGGTCCTTGGCCTGGATGATGACAAAGGATTGTTTGAGGCGGATTTGATTGGAAATAAGAAGGAGCAGTTCAGGGAAAAAGGCTGGCAGGGCTGGCTCCCCTCTGCCAGGGAATCGGCCAAGCGGCTGGCTGGTCAGGACTGGTTCCAGAAATATGGCTTGTCCCTGGCGGACGAAAGCATTTCCCTATGTACGCCTTTGCCTGAATCAGAAATCCATAACTATATGGAGCAACTGCCGCCTGGGCTGTCAGAAAACCAAAGAAAGCTTGTCCGCTTTGCACTGGAATCTGTTGGAAGGGTTCCCTATTACTGGGGCGGCAAGGCATCTGCTCCCGGATATGAGGGCAATCATTTTGGAATGATGGCAGGTGCAGACACTAAGGGACGTGTCCTTAAGGGGCTGGACTGCTCTGGCTGGATCAGCTGGGTCTACTGGTCGGTGACTGGCCGGCATCTTCCCCAGGAAAGCACCGATGGCCTGACTGTCTGCGGTACCCGGATCTCCAGGGAGGAGCTGCAGCCTGGTGACATTCTCGTCCGGACCGGGCAGGATGCCCATGCTGTCATGTTCCTGGAATGGGCCGGGGACAACCAGATCCGCTGTGTTCACGAAAGCAGTGCCGGGACAAACAATGTGACCATCGCTGTCAGGGAAGCGGACTGGCCTTATTATATAAGGCTGGTGGAATAAGAAATGTCCTCCCGGAATCTCAGTCACAAAGGCAGGCGCTGGGAGACTCCGGGGTAACAGTTCAGACAGGTCTGCGCACTCGCTGCGTTGACCGTGCGAAAACGTAGTGGTCGGAGTGCATACGGCCATCGCGAAGCGATTCTAAATGGCCGTATGCAGTAACAGTTCAAGGGGTATCTGAACTGTTACACTCCGGGAGCACATAAGAATAAAAGATAGGAAAAAAAGAGTATGAATAACCGATATAATGACCGTTATGAAGATGAGATTGACCGCATGCGTGCCCGTCACAGCCGGAGAAAGGAATCGACGGTACATAAGGCGGAACGTGGCAGATATGATTACGACCAGAACAATTATGACAGGAATGCCTATGACGATCAGGATTATGTGGATTCCAGATATGAAAGTCATGGAAGAGGAAGCTATGACAGACAAGAGGGACGGAGATCTGGAAGAGGAAGCTCCAAAGCAAGAACCGCGTCTTCCAGAAGCAGACAGACGGGACATAACCAGGGGAATAGCAGCCAGAGAAGAAACAAACATAAAAAGAAAAAGCCCTTTTTTCGGCTTATCATCCTTGTATTGCTGATAGTCGCGGTCGGCATTTACATCCGTCGCGGGACGACCCAGACCGGATACTGGACGATCGCTGTGTTCGGTGTGGATTCTCGGAATGGGAGTCTGGGCAAAGGCGCTCTTTCTGATGTGGAAATGCTCTGCAGCATCAACCGGCAGACTGGTGAGATCCGTCTGGCATCTGTATTCCGTGACAGCTATCTGCGGATTGATCCGGAAGGACAGTATGACAAGATCAATGAGGCCTATTTCCTTGGGGGACACGAGCAGGCAGTAGCAGCCCTGGAGGATAACCTGGACCTGACCATAGACGATTATGCTACCTTCAACTGGAAGGCAGTGATTGACGCCATCAATGTCCTGGGCGGAGTGGATCTGGAAATCACAGATAAAGAATTCGCCTACATCAATTCTTTTATTACCGAAACTGTAGAATCCACGGGAGTCGGCTCCTACCAGCTGGAGCACAGCGGCATGAACCATCTGGACGGGGTCCAGGCGGTGGCCTATGCCCGCCTGCGTCTTATGGATACGGATTTCAACCGGACCGAGCGGCAGCGGAAGGTGCTCGGCCTTGCCATGGAGAAAGCCAAGGCAGCAGACCGTGCTACCTTAAAGACCCTGATTGGTGCGGTATTTCCCCAGGTATCTACCAGTATAGGCGTAGATGATCTTCTGGGTATGGCCAAAAATGCGAAGAAATATTACATCGGCCAGACCTCCGGTTTTCCCTTTGCCCATGTGGAGATGAAGATCGGAAAGAAGGCCTGCGTGGTTCCGGCCACCCTGGAAAGTAACGTGATCCAGCTTCACGGCTTTCTGTATGATGACAACCAGTATCAGATTTCCGGAACCGTCCGTGAGATCAGCAGTCATATCGCATCCGAAAGCGGAGTCGGAGAACCAGGAAAGGATACGGAATCCGGGAAAAATGTCGGCGCCCAGGGAAGTGGAGAAGGCAGCGGCGCTCCGGCCCGACAGGATACCCAGGCTCCGTCCACCCAGCCTGAGCCAGCTCCTTCAGGGCAGAATTCTCCCCAGGATCCCTCCGAACAATCAGACGGATCTCAGGAATCAGAAGCGGGAAATAACGCTTCCAGAGAGCAGGGATCAGAAGGATCCCAGGAATCAGAAGCGGGAGAGGACGGCCAGACCGGGAACCATCCATCTGATGATCCTGAATCCGGCGCTCCTGGTTCTGGTGATCGGGAATCCGGCGGCTCAGACGGACCAGGAAATGACAAAAATAGTATCCAACCATCTTCTGGAAATCCTGGAAACCAGATGCCAGCCGGAGATACCCCATCATCTGGTGGTAACCGGCAGCCAACCGGCAGCCTGGAAGCTCCTGGAGCAAACAACAACAATCTACCTACCCAGCCCGGACCAGGAACTACCGGCTCCGGAAACGGAAATTCTGGCAGTAGCGGCGGACCCGGAGTTGCCGGCGTTACCGGAGTCTCCGGAGCCCCAGGTTCATCATCCGACTCTGGAAATAGCGGTTCACCTGGGACAACACCAGAAGACCAGACACAGTCTGGCTCCGGCAATGGCGCTGTAGCCGGACCGGGGATGTAGCAAAATGGGGCTTCTGGATTGTGTATGTAAATTGAAGCTTTTACATGTTTCGTTTCACGTGAAACGGGTCGATAATTATACTACGTTGCATACAAATATACAAGTATTTTATTTTGTACAATTTTGTGGACTTTATAAAACGTGTAACACAAATACCCCTTGAGCTGTTACGGCATACGGTCATTTAGAATCGCTTCGCGATGACCATGACCGTATGCCCGCGACCTTTTGCTGTTCCTTTTTAAGACGTATCATAGTATTTTTCCCTTTCAAAACAAGCTGTTTCGTGATAGGATAAGAAAAGGGGTTGTTCTCATTATATATAAACATGAAATGACTGGTATTAAATATGATATAGCTGGGTTGGAACACAAAACACAAAAGAAGACTGATCCAAAACTATTCGCGAAAGAATAGTTTAACGAATAGTTGATGCTGTAAAGGACTATGAAATGAAAAAGTTAATATCTGCTGTACTGGTATGCCTGCTTCTGGTTTTGCAGGCCTGCCCGGTATATGCACAGACTGCTATATCTAATATGGAGGCATATTCAAACATGTTCCGGAAAAATGGAGATCATCATGAAACTACAGCAACTATACAGTCTTACCCGCCAGGCCATTGACCGTTATCACCTGGTGGATGACGGTGACCACATAGCAGTGGGCGTCTCCGGAGGCAAGGACAGTCTGACCCTATTATACGCCCTCCAGGGCTTAAGGAGCTTCTATCCAAGGAAGTTCCGGATTTCCGCCATTACGGTGGATCTGGGATTTGAAGGCTTTGATACCGGTCCTATGGAAGAATTCTGCCGTCAGCTTGATATTCCTTATTATGTGGTTCCCACCCGGATCGGTGATATCGTCTTCCGGGAGCGGAAGGAAGCCAGCCCCTGCTCCTTGTGCGCAAAAATGCGCAAAGGAGCACTGAACAAAACAGCAAAGGAGATTGGATGTAGCAAGGTGGCTTATGCCCATCACAAGGATGACATCATCGAGACCATGCTGCTGTCCCTGCTCTATGAAGGGCGATTCTATGCATTTCCGCCCTATACCTGGCTGGACAAGTCCCAGCTGGCGGTGATTCGTCCTCTGGTGCTGGTGCCGGAGGCAGATATCACCGGCTTCCGGAACCGGTACAAGCTGCCGGTTTGCAAGAATCCCTGCCCCGCAGACGGAAACACCCGGAGAAGCTATGTCCATCAGCTGGTCCGGAATCTGGAGAAAGAGAATCCCGGTGTGAAAAAACGTCTGTTCCACGCGGTTCTGGAAGGGAACATCCCCGGCTATTGAATATCGTCTGGCTGTCCAGGCCGATATCCCACAAGCAGGTTATGTCCGCCGGGTTCCGGTGAGCAATATACATACAGACCCGGTCACCGTTATGCCAGACTATCCCATATTCATCATTAAATGACAAGGAGGATCACCCATGAACACCCTTCCCTATCACGAACAGAAAGATAGAGATAACATAATAAAATTACGTAAACTTACGAAGGACCTTCCCCCCTTCTGCACCGACTTCTTCCGTGGCATCGAACCAAGAACCTCATCCAGAACCCGGATCGCCTATGCCTACGACTTGTCCGTATTTTTTGATTTTCTGAAAAAGGAAAATCCCATGTTTGGCAAAATGGACAACCGCGACTTCCTCCTGAACCAGCTGGACCAGCTTACAGTCAGCGATTTGGAAGAATATATGGAGTATCTGAAATACCGGTTCAATGAACGGAATCAGGAGGTTGTGAACAAGGAACGTGGAATCATGCGCAAAATCAGTTCCCTGAAAAGCTTCTACAACTATTTCTATCGAAATGAAAAACTGAAGAACAATCCCGCTGCCCTGGTCCGGATGCCCAAACTTCATGAGAAAGAAATTATCCGTCTGGACGTGGATGAAGTAGCAATGCTGCTGGATGAGGTGGAACAAGGTGAACAGCTGACCGAGAAGCAGAAGGCTTTCCACAACAAGACCAGGGTCAGGGACCTGGCGATCCTCACCCTGCTTCTGGGAACCGGAATCCGGGTGTCGGAATGTGTGGGCCTGGATATCGAGGATGTGGACTTTCGCAATGGCGGAATCCATATCCATAGGAAAGGCGGAAAAGAGGTTACTGTCTACTTCGGTGTGGAGGTGGAAAATGCCCTCCAGGACTATCTGGATGAACGCTTCGGAATGAATGCCCTGCCGGGACATGAGCACGCACTCTTCCTCTCCCTGCAGCGGAAACGGATCACCACAAGAAGTATCGAAAACCTGGTGAAGAAATATGCTAAGATCGTGACTCCTTCAAAGAAGATCACCCCCCACAAACTCCGGAGCACCTATGGCACCAGTCTGTACCGGGAAACCGGGGACATCTATCTGGTGGCCGATGTGCTGGGACACTCCGATGTCAACACCACCAAGAAACACTATGCTGCCCTGGAGGATGAACGGCGCCGGAGTGCCCGGAATGCTGTGCGGCTGCGGGAGGATATGGACTGAAGAAAAAGCTGTCTGGCAGCAGCTTTTCCACGTTTTAGAACGTGTCTGAAGATTCATTCCCGGCATCTCGGGACGCCTTCGGTGTGCACGTCCCACTTCGCGGTACACCGAAGGCGTCCCTTGAGATATTTGATATTTGGGCCAAATTCAGGTTATATAGCCCACTATGCTCCCTTCATTTGGCCCAAATCTCCCACAAACTGTGACGCACAGCTACCGGAAAGCAATTTTCAGACACACTCTAGTCTTCTTCAAAATACACAATAGTAATATAATCCCCGGATCGGATCTCATCACTGCTCAGTCCATTCACCCGTCTCAGTTCTTTGACATATTCTGCTGTAGAATAACCAGTTCCGGCAGAATATGTCTTTGCTATATCCCATAGACTGTCCCCTGGCTTTAACTGGATGCTGGTGTAATACCGGTGCAGCTCTTTCACGTCCTTCTCTGCCGCACGGGCGCTCAGCAGCGTGTGTCCCAAAAATCCGGAGAAAAACGCTGCCAGCATCATCAGAACGATCAGAAGAACTCTTATCCTTTTTCTGTATACTGCTCTTCTCTTCATCATCTTGTGATTCCCCCATATCTCCTGGATATTTACATAAAATTATTATGTAAATTATAATTGAAACACGAAAGACCAAACGTTTGTTCTGTTCATGAGATCATTATAATATTCGAACATATGTTTGTCAATATTTTTTCGAACAAAAGTTTGCTTTTTTTTCGAACATATGTTACTATAGACTCAGAGAAACATTTAGAACATCCGACGCAAAAGAAACCAGGGAGGTTATCTATGGGACAGGGAAAGATCACCGCGAAACAGATGGAGATACTGGAATATATCAAGAATACGATTTTAAAGAAGGGCTACCCGCCGGCAGTCCGTGAGATCTGCGAGGCAGTTCATCTTAAGTCCACCTCTTCCGTCCATTCCCACCTGGAGACCCTGGAGGAGAATGGCTACATACGCCGGGATCCCACCAAGCCCCGGGCTATCGAGATCCTGGATGATACCTTCGGCCTGCTCCGCAGGGAGATGGTTCAGATTCCGGTGGTTGGTTCCGTAGCTGCCGGCACACCGGTCCTGGCTGAGGAGAATATAGAGGATTATTTTCCCCTTCCCGCCAATATACTCCCCAATGAAGAGCTGTTCATGCTCCGGGTCAAGGGGGAAAGTATGATTGATGCAGGCATTTTTGATGGAGACCTGGTGGTCGTGGCCCAGACTTCTGTCGCTCACAATGGTGAGATTGTGGTAGCTATGGTGGAGGATTCCGCTACTGTGAAGCGTTTCTATAAGGAGGACGGACATTACCGGCTTCAGCCTGAGAATGCTTCTATGGAACCGATTATCGTGCCGGAAGTGAGTATTCTCGGCAAGGTTGCGGCGCTATACCGCAGGATGGCCTGAAAAGGTTGCCAGCTAAAAAGCGCTTATGCAAACATAAGCATGTTTGCATAAGCGCTTTCTTACTTTATCGGAAATTGCGTACTATAAAGCAAAAACCTTTGGGGGATGCGCATTACGCGCAGAGGAAGATGGCTGCTGTCGCAGCCGCGCTCCGGCGCGAGAGTCCGGCGAGCCGGACTCTTTGTTCCTTTATAGGAAATTGCTTCCTATAAAGGAAAAGCCCTCCGGGCAGGATCGCACTGCGGCGGAGAGGAATTATATCGCTGAGGCGATCCGCCGCAGGCGGAGAATCCTGCACAGCAGGATTCTTTGTTCTCCTGTTTGCCGCCCGTCAGAACGGTTACTGTTTATTCTTCCACGCCTGCTTCATCTTCGAAAAATGTATGATGGTATCAACAGCCCCATCGATCCCCACTGCGCTGCTGTTGACACAAAGATCATAGCTGCGGGAATCGCCCCATTTCTTGCTGGAATAATAATTATAGTAGCTGGCGCGCTTCTTATCCGTCTTTACCATCACATCTTTGGCTTTGGCATCGTCCAGGTTGTGGCGATGCTTTAAATTGGCGATCTTGTCGGGATCGTCACCGGATATGAAAACAGTAACCGTATTGGGATAATCAGCCAGCGCATAGTCTGCGCAGCGTCCCACAATCACGCAGGATTCCTCATTGGCAAGCTGTTTGATGGTGTCAAACTGCGCCAGGAAGATCTTGTGATTAATGGGCATATCCATGTAAGCAGATGTGGTATAGCCCAGTGAATAGGTATCCATAACAAGCGAATACAAGAAACTGCTGGTGGGCTTTTCGTCATGAGTCTCAAACAGTTCTTCACACAAACCGCTGTTCTTCGCTGCCAGATTCAGCAGTTCCTTATCATAGCACTTGACACCCAGCTTCTCTGCAATCTTTTGTCCGATTATCTTACCATTGCTGCCGCACTGCCTTCCTATTGTAATGACCAGATTCCCCTTCATATGATCCTCTCCTTTCAGGCAACTCATGATGTAATCCTATGTATATGATTATTATACACTAAAATGTCTGAAAAGTATACCCGGATTTAATCTGTTTCTAGTTTTTTTAGAAGGCATTGGAAATATTCTGGCAATGGTGCATGGAATTCCATGTATTCATTCGTCTCTGGATGACGGATACCCAGTACTCCCGCATGAAGGGTCTGCCCCTGGAGTCCGGCAAAAGGACACCTGGAAGGGCCATATACCTGGTCTCCCAGGATCGGATGACCGATACTGGCCATGTGGACGCGGATCTGGTGGGTCCTTCCTGTCTCCAGCTGGCACTCAATATAAGTAAAACGCCGGTATCTGGCCAAAACCTGGTAATGAGTGACAGCATCCTTGCCGTTCTTCTCATTGATGCACATCTTCTTCCGGTCTGTGGGATGCCTGCCGATGGGAGCATGGACTGTGCCCCTGTCATCCCGGATAATGCCATGGACAACGGCATAATACTTTCTGGTGATGGAATGCACCTTCAATTGCTCTGCTATCTGGTTGTGGGCCTTGTCATTTTTGCATACGATCAGGACGCCTGTGGTGTCCATATCGATCCGGTGAACGATCCCCGGACGCAGGACACCGTTGATCCCGGACAGCTGATTCCTGCAATGTGCCATAAGCCCGTTGACAAGGGTGCCGGATGCATGACCGGCAGCCGGATGCACTACCATACCCTTGGGCTTATTGACCAGGAGAATGTCCGGATCCTCATAGAGAATATCCAGTTCCAGCTCCTCCGGCAGGATCTCAGGCTCTACCGGCTCCGGGATCTTTACACAGATCCTGTCCCCGCATCTCACTTTATAGTTGCTTTTGACAGTCCCGCCGTTGACTGTGATATCGCCATCCTTTAACAGCTTTTGCAGATAAGAGCGGGTCAGATCAGCAAGCCGGACACTGAGATATTTGTCAAGCCGGACGCCGTCTTCCTCCACTGCCAGTTCCCGAACCATTGTTAATCCCTCCTAACCTGGATACGCCAGAACTGTGCGCAACAGACGCAACAGTTCGGATGCCTCCAGAACGGTTACCACCAAACAATAAAGGGGCTCCGGAAGTCACTGCTGTCTCCGGTTCCCCCAACGGAAAATCTCAAAATCCTCATCCTTATAATAGAAAAGAAACAATACCAGAAGCAGTCCCGTAGCCGTAGTCACATAGATATCCGCCACATTGAAAATCGGGAAATCAATGAGACGGAAATACAAAAAATCCACCACATATCCCTGGGAGATCCGGTCCACCATATTCCCCACAGCTCCGGCTGTGATCATGACGGTGCAGAGCTTCAGAAAATGGTACCGGGAATAGCGGTATGACGGCATACGGGCCATCACATAAGCCGCGGCCGCCAGTACCAGGATCCCGACGATAAAGAAGAATCCCTGCTGTCCCTGGAGCATCCCAAAAGCCGCTCCCCGGTTCTCCGAGTACAGAAGCTCAAATACACCGGAAACAAGGACAAAAGGCTCCTGGCCTTTCAGGTGCAGCACAGCCAGCTGCTTCGTATACTGGTCAAACATTACCAGTACTGCTGAGGCGCAGAGCCAGCTAAGCAGATTGATCACCTTTTCTTTCATATAGTTCCTCCGTTGCCGTCAGGCAGCCCGGTCAAAGCCTGGTCTGTCCGGGCTCTTCCATCAGCCACCGGACCGCATCCAGCATCTCTTCATCCGTCACGGTTCTGTCTACATAAGCCTCCCCGATCTCATGGAGAAGGATGAACCTTATCCTGCCGGAATCCATCTTCTTGTCATTCTTCGTAGCCGCCAGGATCTGTTCCGGCACCAGTCCGGTACCAGCCAGAGACACGGGAAGCCCGAACTGCTTCAGCGTATGAAGTATATCCGCCAGCTCCTCCTCCCGGATATATCCTCTCCGGAAAGAAATATAGGCAGCACCAGCACACCCCACGGCAACACACTGTCCGTGGAGCATCTGAAAGTTCATCAGCTTCTCCACCCCATGCCCCAGAGTATGCCCAAAATTCAGAAGGGCCCTTGCCCCCTTCTCTGTGGGATCCTGCTCCACCACGTCCCGTTTGATCCGGTCACTCTCCAGAATCAGTTCCTCACAGACAGACAAATCCCGGGTAATGATTCTTCTTGAATGCTCCTTCATCCAATGATAATACTCCCGGTTCCTGATCAGACCGTGTTTCACGATCTCTCCCATCCCAGAGACCAGCTGCTCATCAGGAAGGGTATTTAAAACGGCTGTATTGATATAGACCAGGGAAGGCATGTGAAACGCCCCCACCATATTCTTATAGGCGTCAAAATCCACACCGGTCTTGCCGCCGATGCTGCTGTCCACCTGGGACAGCAGGGTCGTAGGGATCTGTATAAAAGGAATCCCCCGAAGATAGGTAGCAGCTGTGAATCCGCAGAGATCCCCTACTACGCCTCCGCCAAGGGCTACCAGCATATCATTCCGGTCATAGCGGGCCTGAATGAGATACTCATACAAGCTGCGTACCGTATCCAGATTCTTATGCTCCTCCCCCTCAGGAAAGGTGAAGGAATCCACCTGCCTGCAACTAAGCCGCAGTTGTTCTCTCACTGACTCCAGATACAATGGAGCCACACAGCTGTCGGTTACAATACAGAGGCGTCTTTCCGCCACAAGAAGACGCGAGACCTCTGCTCCCAGCCTCTCAAAGGAGTTTTCCATCACAATATCATAGATCTCCCTGCCATCCTTGTGGACTGTCAGCCGGTTTGACATGTCATCTCCTCCTATATCCAGAATCCAGACACGTTCTGGGGCAACAGAAAAGGCGTTGCCGGCGCCTGCTTTTCGTACTGGATCAAACTATAGCTACAGCCGGATACTCCCGCCGGATACGTCCAGACTGCCGCTGGTCAGCATGTCCTGGAAATCCCCGGAAAGCTCCACGGACTCAGGTGTAGCGATAAATATATAATTGGAAATCTTCTGGAGATTCCCATGCATCGAATAAGTGGAACCGCAGGTGAAATCAATGATCCGCTGCGCCAGCTCCATATGGATCCCCTCCATGTTCAACACAACCGCCTTTCCCTCCAGAAGATAATCACAGATCTCCCGGGCATCTTCAATGGTAGTGGGCTTCACTAAAGAAACCTCCATACCTCTCCGCATGGGAACCACCTTCGGTGATGGACGGGAGAAGAAACGCGGCTTGTCTTCCTCTTCCTCATATTCCTCTTCGTCCCGTGTATTATTATAACGAGGTTTTCTTGCTGGTCTTTCCTCGAAGTCATCTTCTTCCTCGAAGTAATCATCATCATCCGTCAAACGCATCGTATCGATCAGTTTGTTCAAAAGACCCATTCTTCTTCTCTCCAATCTATCTGGCACCAAAAATACCGGTGCCAACTCTAATCATAGTTGCGCCCTCTTCTATGGCAACCTCATAGTCACCAGTCATTCCCATTGAAAGAACACCCATAATAACATTATCAATGTTTTTCCTGGCTATGTCAACCGATAATTCATTTAATTTCCGAAAAATCGCACGATTTTCCTCCGGATCCTCCACAAATGGGGCGATCGTCATCAGTCCGCGGATCCTGACATTGGGAAACTGACAGATTTCCCGGACCGCATCTTCCACTTCCTCTGCAAAAAAGCCGAATTTGCTCTCCTCACGGGCCACATTGACCTCTAAAAGGATATCCACGGTCCGTCCCTCTCTGGCCGCATCCTCCTGGATCTGCTTTGCAAGCCGCAGAGAATCCACCGAGTGGATCAGAGCTGTATGGGGAATCACCTGTCTCACTTTGTTGCGCTGCAGATGGCCGATCATATGAAACCGAACATCCTCCGGCATATCCGGCGCCTTGGCAATGATCTCCTGAACCTTGTTCTCACCAAAGGTGCGCTCTCCGCACCGGTAAGCCTCTTTAAGGTCCTCTAAAGGCTTGGTCTTGCTGACTGCGATCAGGGTAATCTCCTCTGGAGATCTGCCGCGTCGGGCGCAGGCCTCCTCAATTCTTTTATGTACTTCTTTCAGGTTTCCTTCAATATATGTATTCATCTTCTCACCTCATTCTGGAATTTCCTGGTTACTGGTAGATCAGTTCCCCTTCATACACGGTTTCCGCATTCAGGACAATATGGTCATATACATATAATCCGTAATCCATTCCCTTGCGGATGGTATAATACTCGTCGTTGGACTTGAGAATCTCGATCTGTTTGAACACAGCATATCCCTTGTTGATATTGTAGACGCCCTTTAGGGAGTCTGTCCGCCCAATCTGGTAGCGTTCGCTGGAATCCGGCTTCACGATATAATCTCCACTCTTTAAAGGAGCCTGGTCCCCCATATCAATGTAATAGTCTGTATCCGTGGAATAATAGATAGTAGCCGGGACAAATTCCGCAGTAGTGCCCTCAGCAGAATATACCTCCTTGAGAAATCCAGTAGTGCTGCCTCCTGGCACCAGGTAGGAGACAGGTACCAGGTAAAACATCTTGTCCGTCACTGCAGATACCGGTATCTTGAGTCCCTCCACCCGCTCCGAATCCACCTCAAAGGTGACAAAGCGTTCCGAGACAAACTGAACCATATACTGGTCAAAATCCAGCTGTCCATAGGGCTTCCCGTCACTCCCGGTAATCATGGCAAAGTCAGCTGTGGTTTCCAGATCATTGGTATTAAAACGGACATTAAGCTGGCTTTTGCCGCCGTAACGCTCTATATCCTCCTGGCTCATGGGAAACACGATGCTCCAGTGATCGGAGCTAACCAGCTTATACACAGGAGCGTCCTTCTCGATCAGCTGTCCAGCCTTGGTGATGGCCTTGGCATAGCCGCTCCGGTCAAAGGAAGCTTCCGTGATCTGGGAAGGGGTCATGCCCTCATAGCCGTCAATGGAATAGGATACCACACCAGACACAGGCGCCCGCACCTGCTGAAAGGTGATCCCTGTCTGTTCGATCAGCGCGTCCAAACTGCCCAGGGTGTTGAAGTTCACATATTCCAGAACCGCCGCCTCCAGGGTATGCTGCAGATCATATATCTCATCAAAGAGCCTGTCCGTGTAAGACAAGGAAAATGAGGAAAGCTGTCTTTTGATATCCGTCATATTGGCATCCGTCAGGGATGCGTTGGCATCCGGATTGTCTGCCAGAAAAGCGGCAAGACTTCCCGTCTGGTCGATGGAATAAATCCGTGTGCCGATAGCTGCCCGTTTCCCCTCCCGTACATAATAATTGATATAACCGGTATCCTCCGCAGTCTGTACCATCTCATCCCGGAGAATGATGCCTGTGTGCTGGCTGTCATTGACGATATTGCCCTCCACAACCTCATAGAACTGGACCTTCTCCTTCTTCATATAGGTATAAACGCTAAAAGCCAGATAGATAAAGATGATCGCGAAAATGATAATGCCTACATTCGTATTAAGTCTCCGGCGGTACCGGATAACCTTTTTGTTCTTTTTTTTCGCCAATAGAAAATCCTCCCCAAAGCATCCGTGGCCATCTTGCTAATTATAAAAGGAAAGGGGAAAAAGCGCAAGCAAAAATACTGACTTTAAAAAAAGAAGGCTGCTAATAGCCTTCTTTTTGTATGATGTAATGGAAAAAACGTCAACGGCGCTTTCCTGAAATCAAAAGCTTATCCATGGGAAAGGCTTACAAAGAGACAATGATGTCCTTCTGAACTGCTTCCGGCATCTCGTGTGCATCCATGGAAATGCTCAAAACAAAGGTAAGACTGTATTTTTCTCCGATCCTTTCCAGAGCAGCGACTGTCCCGGAAATATCTTCGCCCTCCAGGCATGCCAGTTTCAGGAAACTATCCAAATACATCGTCTCAATATCGCGATCCTGGGAAACGATCCCGCAGATAAAGCCGATAAAGCCCTCTCCGCTGGTAATGGGGTATTCGTTCACATTGATCAAACGAATCCGGTTGTTCAGTTCATACATATGTTTGGAGCTTTTATCCAAGTAAACAATCGAACCATTCGCTTCTTTGATAGCGGCATTCGCCATATCTAACAGATGCTTGGTTTTTCCTTTTCCCTTATTGCCTGCGATAATCTGCACCATAACAGTCTCCTCCTTGGGTTTATTTGATATCGTAACTAATTTGTATAAAAAAGTGATATAAATATATTTCAATTATAGTACAAATCCATAAAATAAGCAATCACTAATTGACAACTTTCTGAATTATATTTGTCATTTCATCATATAGCTGGTTCCGGTTTGCGGATTTCATAATGATGGAAATATATTCATGCTGCTCCTGGTCTAAGCTTCCCATGATCAGACAGCTGCCTGCGGCATTGGTGGTGCCGGTCTTGCCGCCAATGGCCAGAAGACCTTCCGGCATGGCAACATCACCGTTTATGTATTTATTGCTGTTCTTCCAGGTCTGCTCCTTTGGGTTTCCATCCGGGTCTGTGTAGCGGGCCGTGTAGGAGGGGGTCCCGATCAGGGAACGGAAAACCGGTTCCTTCAGTGCTTCCTGAAAGATCAGATACAGATCATAAGCGGTTGTATAATGGTTCTCGTCGTGAAGTCCGTGAGGATTGGTAAAATGTGTATCCGTAGCGCCAAGCCTGTGAGCCTCCGCATTCATCAGATCACTGAAGGCCTCAATACTTCCGGAAATATGAACCGCAATGGCCGCACCTGCATCATTGCCGGAGGGCAGCATCAGCCCATAGAGAAGCTGCTCCAGAGTCAGCGTATCCCCGGGATTGATCTTGCACAGGGAAGCGCCAGCTTCTGTAATGACAGCCTCCTCTCCCACGGTCACCACATCCGACAGATTACCATAGCGGATCGCCACCAGGGCTGTAAGAACCTTGGTCATGCTTGCCGGATAAAGCCGCTCCATAGCATTCTTCTGGAGAACCACCTTCTGGGAGTCCAGGGAAAAGACTGCGGCAGCTTCCGCCTCCACCTGGCTGTCCGGGCCTGCTTCACCCCCATAGATTACACAAAGCTCATGGGAAAAGGTATCCACCTGCTGATCCTGCCCGGAGGATTCCAGAATCCGCTGCCAGACCGCGTCCTCCCGCTCCGAAAAGTCCGTCTCCTTGTGCTCTGCTTCTGTATGGGCACATCCTGCCACAGTCAGAAAGACTGCAAGTATGACGGCCATCATGCACTTATTCCTGTTCAAACTGTTCTCCTATCGATAGATCTCACGCCACTCCAGATCTCCCCGGTCCAGGGCCTTGATCAGAAGCTCTGCCGTAGCCAGATTTGTCGCAAACGGAATATTGTAAATATCACACAGCTTTACTACATTGTTCACATCCGGTTCATGGGACTTGGGTGTCAGCGGATCCCTGAGAAAGATCACAAGATCCATCTCGTTGTGCTCGATCTGGGCAGCGATCTGCTGCTGGCCGCCCAGGTGGCCTGCCAGATATTTGTGGACATTGAGATTGGTCACTTCTTCGATAAGTCTTCCCGTAGTGCCCGTAGCGAACAGCTCATGTTTATTCAATATCCCCCGGTAGGCAATGCAGAAATTCTGCATCAGCTTCTTCTTGGAATCATGTGCAATCAAGCCTATATTCATACGTATCTCCTCCTTGTAATTGTATCAGTTGCTGAGTTTTCTTTGTAGTCCAACATTCATAGCCAGTCCGATCCCGATATAAATACTGATCAGGGAACTCACTCCATAGCTGACAAAGGGAAGCGGCAGTCCTGTATTGGGGAATACCCCGGTAGCTACTGCTATATTGGCAAAACTTTGAAATGCGATAAGAGCCGCCATCCCGGTACAGATCAGGGTTCCGGCCAGGTCCCTGGCCCTGGCTGCCATCAGCAGGCATTCATAGGTGATCAGGGCGATCAGAAGAATCACACCGACGCATCCGACAAAGCCCAGCTCCTCACCGATCACCGCAAAGATGAAATCGGTCTGCTCCTCCGAGAGAAAATTGCCGTTCTTCACGGAGGCAAGGGTATTGTTGTTGAGCCCCTTTCCGTGGAGCATCCCGGAGCCGATCGCCATGATGGAGTTGTCCTGCTGGAGATTGGCCTCTGCGTACTTCTCCGGATTGATGAAGGCAAGGATCCTTCTGACCTGATAGCCCTCCAGAAAAGGAACCATATCATACTGTGTCAGATAGATCATGAGGATCCCACAAGGCACGGCCACAGCCATGGATCCGAAGATCCACTTGTAGCTTAAGCCGGCCACAAACAGCATGCAGAGGAAAACAAACATGGCTACAAGCCCTGTGGACAGATCCGGTTCTTTGAAAATAAGCAAAAACAGAACAAAGAACAAGGCCCCGGCGATAGCCAGCACCCCGATCCGGTTTATCTTCTCCTGGTATTTGCTGAAATACCAGGCAAAGAAGGCGATCAGGCCGATCTTGACAAATTCCGACGGCTGGATCTGGCCGATCCCCGGAAGCTTCAGCCACCGGGTGGCATTATTCACCCGCTCGCCGAATAGAATAACAGCAACCAGGCTCCCAGCACAGACCGTATAGGTGAGCATCCCCAGAGACAGGATCCTGTGGTAGTCCAGAAGAGACAAAAACAGCACAATGGAGAAACCGACAATGATTCCCATGACCTGCTTTCCCACATAAGTCATATCCTGGTTGGTGGCGCTTCTGATTACCATGATTCCCAGTAAATTCAGCATCAAAACATAAAGCACCAGCCGGATGTTGTATTTTTTGAAGTTATAATCCAGAAGCATCATTCATTCCTCGTATTGTGAAGGTATAAAATCGGAATCCGGGCAGACAAAACCGGGATCCGGTCGCTGGCTCCCGCAGATTCATTCCGGGCCAGACTGATATCAATGGCCATGGGGTCGAATTCTGCATACCGGGAAAGAACCTTTGCAAAATCTTCCCGGATAGACTCCACGATCCCGGGCCGACACCCCATCTCATCGGAAACCAGAAGCAGTTTCAGGCGGTTTCTCGCGATCCGGCCGGAGTTCTTCCTGTAAAACCAGAATACCTGTCTCATACCTCTGACCTCCTATGCCCGTTTCAGGAAGCTGGAGAGCCTCACAAGGATCCCTTTCTGGGCATCCAGATCCAGCATGGGTACTGTCTCACCGGAGATACGTTTACAGATATTGAAAAAAGCCTGTCCTGACAAAGAATCCGTATCTACCAGAGGCTCTCCCTGGTTTGTGGATACCACAATCTCCTCGTCGTCCGGGACGGCGCCGATGATATGGGTGGAAAGGATATCTGCCACATCATCAATGGACATCATATCCCCACGGCGCACCATATCCATCCGGATCCGGTTGACGATCAGGTCGATCTCCTGCATCCCGGATGCCTCCAGAAGACCGATGATACGGTCCGCATCCCGAATCGCGGATACCTCCGGCGTGGTGACTACTAGGGCGCGGTCCGCTCCGGCGATGGCATTCTGGAAGCCCCGCTCGATCCCGGCAGGACAGTCCAGAAGTATATAATCAAAATCTTCTCTTAGATCATCGGTCAGTTTGCACATCTGTCCGGGACTGACGGAGGTCTTGTCCCTGGTCTGTGCTGACGGAAGCAAAAAAAGATTCGGATATCTTTTGTCTTTTATCAGCGCCTGCTTCATACGGCAGTTCCCCTCCACGACATCTACCAGATTGTAGATGATCCGGTTCTCCAGGCCCATCACCACATCCAGATTGCGCAGTCCGATATCTGTGTCGATCAGTACTACGCGGTATCCCAGAAGTGCAAGGCCTGTCCCGATATTCGCGGTAGTGGTTGTCTTGCCGACGCCGCCTTTTCCAGAAGTAATCACAATGACCTGACTCATAGTATCCCTCCTGAAAATTAGGTTGAAATAAAACCTCTCCTACATTTTACATGAAAGTCTGGAAAATTTCCAGTGCTAATTAAAATTTAACATACTTAAAAAGGATTTTTTTAATTGTTTCGTACAAATATTACAATTTTCTACAAAAGCCATGGTGGGGCCTTTGCCCAGCTTCTTCCCTTTCTCCCCATAGGAGCGGGAGCAGGTACCGATCCTGATCGATAAGGGGACCATCTCCAGGGCAACCACCACCGAATCCTCGTTACCGGCAATCCCGGCGTGGACGCTTCCCCGCAGCTCTCCCAGGACGATGATATTACCCCTGGCCGTGACCCTGGCTCCGTGGAGCACATCGCCGATGATCACGATGCTGGCCTCCGACTCAATGGACTCTCCCCGGTGTAAATCTCCCTTATAGAACTGTCCTGTCCGGGAAGACAGCTCCATCAGCTTCTGGTTCAGCGCCTTCTCACACCGCTCGATCCGGTCCGCGTCCTGGTCCACCAGGCACAGGATCTCGATGCCGGAATTTGCCGTTATGGTATTGATGATCTGCAGTTCCTCTCCCGGAGTGAGGAGACGCCCCTCCAGGATCAGCGCGATCTGGACATTCCCCCAGAATTTCGCGCTGTCCCGGAACTTGGTACCGATATCCTCCAGAAGCTCCTCAAAGGTACAATCCGGATCCAGGTAAACACTCATTCCGGACTTGCTGCTTTTGATTACGACTCTGCTTTTCAAGGTTACTTTCCTTCTTTCCAGTATTAATCACAGCAGTTCAGAGAATCCCTGAACTGTTACAGCATCTGAATCTAATCTCCGATCTGGACATCCGATACGGCCAGGGCCCCGGTATTCAGGATATGGTCAAGATCCGTGTATCCGTAGTAAAACCGGTAGACATTCTTCCCGATGGTCGCCGCGTTGGAGGAGGAATATCCATAAGGAATATTGACGGTGACACAGATATCCGGGTTGGCATAGGGCCCGTAAGAAATGAAAAACGCATGGTTTCCCCGGGTCTTGGACTCCTCGGCCGTTCCTGTCTTTCCGGCGATATCCACCTCCAGATCCATAAAGATCCTCTTGGCCGAACCGTCTGATATCACGGAACGCATACCCTGCTGGACATTGTCCCAGGTGGATTCGTCAAAATCAAGTTTTCTGGTTACCTGGGGGGTGAAATCCTCTACCAGGTTGCCGTCTGCGTCAGTCATCTTGTCTATGAGGCTCAGCTCAAAGACCGTCCCCCTGTTTGCCAGGGCAGCCACATACCGGGACAGCTGCACATTGGAAAAGGAATGGGAACCCTGGCCCATGGCCGAACGCTCCGGGTCCGTGGTAGAGATCTCCGGCTGTGTCTCCGAGATCTCGATACCGGACACCTTGTCCAGACCAAACATGGCGGCGTAGTTCCGGATAGTCTCTATTCCTTTGTCTGTGGAATAGATTCCGTTCTCATCTGTGGAGAGCCGGTGGGCTACCTCGGAAAAGAAATAGTTGCAGGAGTTCTGGATCCCGCCCCGCACATCCAGAGGTCCGTGAAAGCCCGGATAGATCCAGCAGCGGATCGGCAGGGTTGCATCGTCATAACGGCCTGTACAGCTGATCATATCCTCCGGCGTAATCACCTTCTCTTCCAGACCCGCGATAGCCGTGATAGGCTTGAAGGTGGAGCCTGGGGCCTTCTTGGCCTGGGTGGCATTGTTGTAAAGGGGCAGAGACAGATCATCCTGGAGCCGGTTGTAGTAGGCGGCATCCACTGTCCCTGAGAGCAGGTTGTTGTCATAGCTGGGATAAGTCACCAGGGCCCGCACCTCCCCGGTGTTGACATCTGTGATGACCACTCCGCCGGTACAGGGATCCAGGGCCAGCTGAGCCGGGGTGATGTCGATGTTGGATATCCGCTCCTTCATGAAGGTATAGGCATACTGGCTGCCCCCTGTCATGAGAAGCTGTACCTGGTGCTCGTCGTAAGGCAGGATTCCCTGGTCATAAAGGGCGATACACAGCTGTCTGCCGGTAATCACCTCGTCATTGATCAGATAACGGAATATCCTCTTATAGAATTTCTCGTCGTTCTCCAGTTCTCCCAGCACATAGTCCACCAGCACCTGGTAGATATCGTCTGCACTGGAGTATTTGTTCTCTACCTGCAGCTGGGTGGTATCCACCCAGCTGTCGGAGATTCCGGAGTACAGGTATTCCCGCAGGCTGATGGCATCCTCTCTCCAGGCCAGATAGGCGCTGCTGTTTACGTCAATGTTATCCCTGCGGATGATCCCTACGGAGGAATCTGACAGATACCCGTAGATATAGACCATATACGCCATCATATCCTTGGGCAGATCCTTCATAGGAGTGGCATGGTCACTCATCAGCTCATAGCGCAGGCGCTCCATAATGCTCTGTCTGGATGCGGTGAACTGCTGGTAGATCTCCCGCTCCATGGCTGAGGCATCCTCCTGGGACATATGGGCCAATGATAATACATTATTATTAATGAGCTGATAATATGCATCTTTTACAGGAATTGGCAGCTTACTGGTGTTGGGATAGTCGTATGGATTCACGTCCTCATTGACCAGCTTGTTGGCAATAATACCGGCCAGCTGCTGCTCGATCAGGTGATAGATACCGATCTGGAGATTGCGGTCTATGGTCAGGTAGATATCATTGCCGGTGGTGGACTCTGTCTCCTCTGTTACCTGCATGATGCTGCCCACATTATTCACGATGAGACTGCGGTATCCCTTGCCTCCCTGGAGCTCCGCTTCCATAGAGGCCTCAATGCCGGTTCTTCCTACAATGTCTGTCAGCTCATACTCCGGGTTGGTCTTTCTAAGCTCATCCAGCTGGTCCTCCTGCACCTTCCCCGTATAGCCGATGATAGGGGCAAAGTAGACACTGTCATTGTAGACCCGGACCGTGGATTCCTCGATCCCCACCCCCTGCATCTGATCCATATGCTCCAGGATATCCGCCACGGTTTCCTCATCCACATGGGAGGTGATGGTGACGGTCTCATATTTCTTGTAGGCGCTTAAGGATAAGGTATAGCGGATATTGACAATCTGGAGGGCCTCCTGGTCTGTGAGGATCACTGGATTCCCCCGTTCATCCTTCATGGCTCCCAGGGCATACCTGTCCCACCGTACCTGAAAAAGCTCACGCGCAGAGATCCCTGTAGGGTATTTCCCCTTGGGATCATCCAGGTCATCCACGGATTTCACGCCGTAATAGTCCCTGAGGAAACGTTTCCGTGCAGCCTCTGAGCTGCTGGTATAGATCATCTCGCCCCGTTCGTCCAGACCGATCTCCAGTCTTCCCTGAACCGAATATCCATGGGCATCCAGAATCCGCACCAGCTTAAGGAGCATGGCATTCATGGTGGCGTTGCGGTTGTAGACTCCGGTATCCTGGAAGGTGACCGAATAGGCCGGCTCATTGTAAGCCAGCAGGTATCCGTTGCGGTCGTAAATATTGCCCCTGGTGCCGGGGATGGCTACGGTCTTCTCCGTCATCTGGACGTACTCATCCAGATACTGTTCTCCGTCCACGATCTGGAGATTGAATAATTTCACAATCAGAACCAGGAACATGCCGGTGAACAGTACCGCCAGGGCAGAGAGCCTGGAATCCGCGATCTTGTGCACCAGCTCCTGTATAATCTCTTTTATATCATTCAGCACTTCTTATTAGTCTCTCCTATTGTCCATCTCTTCGATCCGTCTGTTTGTAAACAGGAAGAAACGGTAAATCAGCAAGGTTGTTACAGTTGTAAAGATCATCTCCGGCACAATGATCTCCCTGAAATAATAGAAGAAATCCAGCCGGTTGCGGATCAGAAAACGAAATACGTAAATATACAGATTATAAATGACCTCGTTCACCAGGCTCAGGGCCAGGGGAAGGGTAATATAGTCCTCGTAGTAATATCTGGTACAGATGCCGTTCAAATAGCCGATGTAGACGAACAGCAGGGTATAGAACCCGAAGGGACCGCTGTAAAAAAGATCCAGCAGGATCCCGGCAAAAAGTCCGTACCACATCCCCGGCTCCTGCCCATGGATGAACCCAAAGGAAAAGGTCAGAATCAGCAGCAGGTTGGGCGAAGCCGAGAGAAAAGGCAACAGCGGGAACACGCCATTCTGTATGGTAAAAGCCAAAAGCATCAGAAGGATATTGACCAGAATCCGTTTCATGAGCCGGCTCCTTCCGCCGGCTCATCGCCGGTGAACTGGTCATCCTTGATCTGGGTAATGATCAGCACCTCCTGAAGACTGCTGAACTGGGCCACCGGCACCAGATACCCGGACTTGGTCAGACGGGTATTGTCCGTGGTCACATCCGTGGCATAGCCGATCAGAAGTCCCGGAAGAAATTTGGAACTGATATTGGAGGTAACGATCTGGTCTCCGTCCTTGATATCCCCGTCCTTGCGGATCCCGGTGATACGCAGGCGGCCCTCGGAAAAGAGGGTCAGATCCCCGGCCACAATACAAGTATCCCCCGACTGGGGGGCCATGCCGCTGACGCGGCTCACATCGTCGATGATGGACCGGACCGTAGCGTAATTGGCACCTACATCCGTGACAATGCCCACCAGACCGCCTCCGGCGATCACATTGGCATCCACCCGTACTCCGTCCGCGGAGCCCTTGTTGACCCGGAATACCTGGAACCAGTCGCCGGAGTCCTTGGCGATGACTCTGGCCCCGATCTTCTCGTACTGCTGGTAGTCCTGGTCAAGCTGGTACAGATCCCGCAGCCGTTCCAGCTCAAACTGCCCGGATCTGAGACGGGTATTCTCCTCGGTCAGTGCATCGATCTGCGCCTTCAGCTGGTTATTCTCGTCCAGAGCTGACTTAAAGGTAGTGTAGGACCGCATACTATTGTAAAGGGAAGTACCGGCGCGGTTGACGCCGGACTGGACCGGTATCAGGAAATATCCCATACTGGTCCGCAGTGGCTCCAGGAATCCATCCTTAAAGGAGGTGATTCCGATCAAAAGGATACAAACGGCGGTCAGGCCTATGAGAATGTATTTGCTGCGATTTGATTCCATCTATATCAATCCTCGTTCTTTTAAGCTTACATAACGGTTGTCCCCGATAATGATATGGTCGATCAGGTGGACTCCCACGATCTCCCCGGCAGTATGGATATTCCCTGTGAGCCGGATATCCTCCTGGCTTGGCTCAGGACTGCCGCTGGGATGGTTGTGCACCAGGATCATATTCACTGCCTGGTTGCGCAGGGCCTCCACCAGCACTTCCCTTGGCGCTGCCACTACAGCGTTGACCGTGCCTTTGGACAGCAGGATCTCCCGGATCAGTACCTGCTTTGTATTAAAGAACATCACATGGAACTCCTCCTGCTCCTTGTGACGCATGTCTTCCTGATAATAGTCGGCGATCTGCTTTGGGTTCTGGAAGGTCAGCGGTTCCGCAAGTACCTTCCGCTTCCAGATCCTTCTGGAAAGCTCACCCACGCACAAAAGCTGAATCCCCTTGACAGTGCCGATTCCCTTGATAGAGGTAAGCTCTGCCAGGGAAAGGTGCATAAGCCCCAGAATCCCGTCCCTGGGGTAGTTCAGTTCCAGAATCCGGGAGGCCAGCTCCATGGAATTGGCCTCCTTTGAGCCGGTTCTTATAATGACCGAGAGCAGCTCCGCATCCGAAAGCCCCTGGGGGCCCTCCCGCAGACAGCGCTCATAAGGTCTGTCTTCACTTGGTATGTCTTTGATCTTCATCAGGCATTCTCCTTTCCCCGTGACTCTCCAGGTACGCAAGAAAAGATAAAAGGCCTTACAACATTCTAGCACAAAATCGGAAACCTGTACATGAAAATGGAAAATTTTAGAATTCCTTTAGATTTATGCGCAAGCACCCAGACGTGCAGCAAATCATATGAAAAAACGCGTCACAAGCTCGCTTTTGCTTGTGTAAGCGTTTTTTCATATGATTTGCTATAGGGCGGAACGCCCGGGGCTTCTTGTTTTCGACGCTTTTCGAAAACAAGAAGATGCACGTCGAACTCATGGAAAAACCCCGTCACAAACCCCCAATATTCACAATTCCCGCATCCACCAGCTTCTGCAGTGATTTCAGGATTCCAAACTTCGCATGCCACCAGGTCAGTCCTCCCTGGAAGTAGACCGCGTAAGGAGGCTTGATGGGGCCGTCAGCGCTGAGTTCTATGGAGGAACCCTGGACAAAGGCACCCGCAGCCATAATCACCGGAGCGTCATACCCGGGCATGTCCCAGGGTTCCGGGGCCACATAGCTGTCCACCGGGGCGGCTGCCTGGATCCCCTCACAGAAGGCGATAACGCCCTCCGGAGTGCCGAAGGTAACGGCCTGTATGATATCGTGGCGAGACTGGGTTTTGTCAGGAACCACAGAAAAGCCGAGACGCCCGTAAACATTTGCCGCGAAAATGGCGCCCTTTAAGGCTCCTGCCACCACAGCCGGGGCCAGGAAAAAGCCCTGGAAGAGCTGCTGGTTCAGCCCCAGGCTGGCCCCCACCTCTTTGCCAAGACCCGGTGCGGTCAGCCGGAAGGCAGCCCGGTCGATGCAGTCCTTCCGGCCCACGATGTAGCCTCCTACCGGGGCCAGACCCCCTCCCGGATTCTTGATCAGGGAGCCTACCATCATGTCTGCGCCCACATCTGATGGCTCTGTCCGTTCCACGAATTCCCCATAGCAGTTGTCCACCATGCAGATTACATCAGGGCGGAGCTTCTTGATGAAAGCGATCAGCTCACCAATCTGCGCCACCGACAAGGTGGGGCGGGTGTCATAGCCCTTGGAACGCTGGATGGTCACCAGACGGGTCTTCTCATTAAGTGAATGCCGGATGCCTTCGTAGTCAAAGGAACCGTCAGCCAGCAGATCCACCTGACGGTAGCTTACCCCGTATTCCTTTAAGGAACCCACAGAATCCCGGATTCCGATCACTTCCTCCAATGTATCATAAGGCTTCCCTACGGGGGAAAGCAGCTCGTCTCCCGGACGCAGATTGCCGGACAAGGCAATATGAAGGGCGTGGGTGCCGCTGACTAACTGGGGGCGCACCAGGGCGCTCTCCCCATGGAAGGCTTTGGCATATACTTCCTCCAGGGTATCCCGGCCCAGATCATTGTATCCGTATCCGGTAGTGGCAGCGAAATGTATGTCGCTGACACGGGCATCCTGCATGGCCTTTAGGACCTTCATCTGGTTATATTCTGCCGTCTCGTCAATGGCGGCAAACCGTTCCTCCAGTTCCTTCTCTATCTTCTTCCCGTACTCCAGAACCTGGTCACAGATCCCAAGTTCCCGGTACATTGTATCCAGTTTCATGTCATTGTTCTCCTTCTGTTTCCATGTGTTTCCATGCCTTACGGCCATTACGTTTTTATACGGTCAGCACAGCGGATGCGCAGACTTGTCTGAACTGTTACGCCCGATTCCCATCTCCCGGCATTCTGACAGGATATGCTCCAGCACCCGGTCCCGGTCATGGCCGAACTGCTCCAGCTTCAGCCACCGCACATCCCGCTCCCGCTTAAACCAGGTCAGCTGACGCTTGGCGAAGTGCCGGGTGTCCCGTTTCAGGATCCGCACAGCCTCATCCAGGCTGTACAGCCCGTCCAGATAGTCCAGTATCTCCTTGTATCCCAGGCCCTGCATGGATACCAGGCCACGGCGGCATCCCATGTTTTTCAGCTTCTGCACCTCATCCAGGAGTCCGTCTGCCAGCATCTGGTCCACCCTCTGGTCGATCCGTGTATAGAGAAGCTCTCTGTCACAAGTAAGGACATAGTAAAGGAAGCGGTAGGGAGATTCCTTCTGCCGCTCATCTTCATTGTGCCTGGATATTTTCTGTCCGGTCAGACGGTAATACTCAATGGCGCGGATAACCCGCTTGCGGTTGTTGGCGTGGATCAGGGCGGCGGACTCCGGATCGATCCTGGCCAGCATGGCATGAAGCGCTTCATTGCCCTGTTCTGCGGCCAGCTGCTCCAGCTCCCGGCGTATATGCCGGTCGTCATCATTTTCCTTAAAGTCAATATCATACAGCAGAGCCTGGATGTAGAAGCCGGTACCGCCTGCTATGATGGGTACATGGCCCCGGGCATAAATCCCTTCCATGGCTTTTCTGGCAAGCTCCTGGAAACGGGTCACATTGAAGGCTTCCTCCGGTTCCAGAACATCAATCAGGTGGTGGGGGATCCCCTGCATCTCCTTTGGGGTGACCTTTGCGGAACCGATGTCCATGTGCCGGTATACCTGCATGGAATCGGCGCTGATGATCTCCCCGCCCACAGCCTGGGCCAGTCTGATGGAAAGGGCGGTCTTGCCCACCGCAGTGGGGCCGGTCAGGATGACCAGGGGCGGCTTGCTGCCGTGGGCCTTATGGGATGGTTCCGGCTGGACTGTACCGGCTTTGGCTGTCTGCTTCGTCACCGGTTCCATATTTTGTACCATAGCTGTCTGCTCCTTTCCTGATATTGGGATATCCTTTGACCAGCATGTCCTGCTCTGATCAGACAATTCTCTTGAATTTCTTCTCAATCTCATATTTGCTCATGGAGATAATGGTGGGCCGCCCGTGGGGACAGGCGTATGGGTTCTCTAAGTCCAGAAGCTGGTCTACCAGACGGTCCGCCTCCGCCGCGCTCATGGCATGGCTTCCTTTGACCGCTGCCTTGCAGGACATGGAAGCCACCTTTTCGTACACCAGCTCCGGACCTCCCGTCAGAGTGTCCTCTGCCAGACCGTCCAGCATATCCATCAGAAGATCTTTTTTCGCAATGGAAAACAGATTGTCCGGGACACCCCGGACCGCATATTCTTTGCCGCCGAAATGCTCGATCTCAAAGCCCACATCGTGAAAATACTTCAGATGGCGTTTTAAGAGATCCTCCTCCCGGCTTCCCAGTGTCAGGATGATGGGGGGATTCACCATCTGGCTTGTGAACTCCCGGGTCTTTAAGCTGTTCATGGTTTTCTCGTAGAGCACCTTCTCATGGGCGGCGTGCTGGTCAATGATGTAGAGCTGGTTCTGGAATTCCACCAGCCAGTAGGTTTCGAAGAGCTGGCCGATGAGCTTGTGGCGACTGCGGGACTTTGGCTCTAACAGCTTTTCCTCAAAAAGATCCAGCTGTCTGGCAGTGCCTGCACTGCTGTCTTCCCCTCCGGAATCCGGCATACTCCCAGGATCCGTTCCATTCCCGGCCCCAGCCGCTATGCTTCTCTCCTGCTCCGGCTGTGAGTCAGGCGGCTGCAGGGGCTTTGTCCTGACAGTGGAAGTATTTTCTCCCGGCTCCACACTTTTGTCAGCATTTCCCGGCTCCGGCACCACTGCACCGGCGGCATTTTTCTCCTGCCATGTCGCACCTTTGGCAGTACCTTCTGGCTCCCTCACCATTCTGACGGCGGCATTCTCCTCCTGCCACGCCGCACCCCTGGCGGCATTTTCCTCCTCCGGCACCGGTCCCTGTGGGGCAGTGCCGCCCTCTGGTCCCGGCTTTCCCTTCACCTCATAGGGCGTCTGGCTTTCCCGGAACACAAAAGGCTGACGTTTCTCAAAGGGCTCCGGCAGGGGCAGACGCTTCGACTTTTTCTCTTTCCCAGGTTCCGGCCCAGTCTGCTTTCTGTCCTGCCTCTTTTCCAGGGACACCTCTGGAATCAGCTCCCGCTTTCCCAATGTCTTTGTGATGGCATCCCGGATCTGGCCGAAGATCATCTCCCCGTTCTGGAACCGCAGCTCCATCTTGGTAGGATGGACATTGACGTCCAGGTATTCCGGCTCGATGGTGATGTGGAGCATGGTAAAGGGATACTTGTGCTGCATCATAAAAGGCTTGTAGGCATCCTCAATGGCCTTGCAGATGATGCTGCTTTTGATATAACGCCCGTTGATAAAATAATTCTCAAAGGCCCTGTTGTTTCTGGCGATCACCGGCTTGCCGATAAACCCGGTTATGGATACCGCCTCATGGCGCAGCTCCACCGGAATCAGATTACCGGTGATCTCCCGGCCATAGATGGTGTAGATAATGTCCTTAAGATTATGATTGCCGGATGTATACAGCTTATTCTGGTTGTTCTGGATGAAACGGATGGAGATCCCCGAATGGGACAGGGCGATCTTTTCTACCAGGTCCGCCACATGGGCCCCCTCGGTCATGGCGGTCTTTAAGAACTTTCTGCGGACCGGCGTATTGTAGAACAGATTCCGGGCAATGAAGGTGGTGCCCTCCGGTGCGCCGATCTCCTCCAGGCTCTTCTCCAGGCCGCCCTCAATCTGGTAGCGGGTGCCGGTCAGACGGTCAGTCACCCTTGTGATAACCTCCACCTGGGATACGGCGGCAATACTGGAAAGGGCCTCCCCCCGGAAGCCCAGGGAAGACACCACGAAAAGATCCTCCACCGACTGGATCTTGCTGGTGGAATGGCGCAGGAAGGCTGTGGCGATCTCATCTCCCGGGATCCCGCAGCCATTGTCCGTGACCCGTATGAAGGAAATGCCCCCGTCCCGGATTTCTACCGTGATGGCGGAGGCCCTGGCATCAATAGCATTTTCCAGAAGCTCCTTGACCACGGAAGCCGGACGCTCGATGACCTCACCGGCTGCGATTTTGTTGATGGTGCTCTGGTCAAGAACATGAATATTTGCCATGGTCTGGCTGCTCCTTTTCTGGTTATTTCTGGAACGTCACCCTTCCCCGCCGCTCCAGCGGTTGTTCAGCTTTGTCTGGAGGCGGTACAGGGTATTCAGGGCGTCAATGGGTGTCATGTTGCCCAGCTCCAGCCCCTTAAGCTCCTCAATGATATCCGTCTCCCGGACCGTGTCAAAGAGAGTAAGCTGGCTCATCTCAATCTCATCCGGTTTCGGCACCGGCTTGTAGGAGGGAGCGGAGGCGCTGCTTTCCGCGATCTCCCTGGTTCTGGCAGTCAGATCCGAATCAATCAGCTCCTGCACCAGCTCCTTGGCCCGGCTGATGACCGAATCAGGAACCCCGGCCAGTTTAGCCACCTGGATTCCATAGCTCTTGTCTGCCCCGCCCCTGACGATCTTTCTTAAAAATACGATGTTGTCCCCCTGCTCCTTGACCGCGATACAGTAATTGTTGACCCCGTTTATAATGCCCTCCAGCTCCGTCAGTTCATGGTAATGGGTGGCGAACAGGGTCTTGGCCCCCAGAAGCCTGGTATTGCTGATATGCTCCACCACGGCCCAGGCGATGCTTAAACCGTCAAAGGTGCTGGTGCCGCGGCCGATTTCATCCAGAATCAGCAGACTGTTGCGGGTGGCATTGCGCAGGATGTTGGCCACCTCCGTCATCTCTACCATGAAGGTACTCTGGCCCGAGGCCAGATCATCGGAGGCGCCTACCCGTGTGAAGATCCGGTCGCAGATCCCGATATTGGCCTGGTCCGCCGGGACAAAGCTGCCGATCTGGGCCATGAGCACGATCAGGGCCGTCTGGCGCATGTAAGTGGACTTGCCGGCCATATTGGGGCCGGTGATGATGGAGATCCGGTTCTTGCCGTTATCCAGATACGTGTCATTGGACACGAACAAATCATCCCGGAGCATTTTCTCCACTACCGGGTGGCGGCCGCCCCGGATCTGGATAATGCCTTTCTCATTGATAGCCGGTTTTATGTAGTTATTGCGGGTGGCTACCGTGGATAAGGACACATAAACATCCACCTCTGCCATGGCCCTGGCTGTCTTCTGGATCCGGACGACCTGGGCGGCGATCCGGTCCCGGACGTCGCAGAACAGCTCATATTCCAGGGAGAACAGCTTGTCCTCAGCCCCCAGGATCACGTCCTCCAGGTTCTTCAGCTCATCGGTGGTGTAGCGTTCTGCATTGGTCAGGGTCTGCTTCCGGACGAAATAATCCGGCACCAGGTCCTTAAAGGAATTGGTCACTTCAAAATAATATCCGAACACCTTGTTGAATTTGATCTTCAGATTCTTGATGCCGGTCTTCTCCCTCTCACGGGTCTCCAGATCCGCCAGCCAGTTCTTCCCTTCGGTCTTGGCATCCCGCAGGCGGTCTGCTTCCTCGCTGAAGCCCTCCCGGATGATGCCGCCCTCCCGGACCGTGACCGGAGGCTCCTCCACAATGGCCCGTTCCACCAGTTCATGAAGATCCTCCAGATTATCAAGCTCCTCCTTCAGCCGTGAAAGATTCCGGCAGGTGAATTCCTCCAGAAGCTGTTTGATGTGGGGAACCATGGCAATGGAATTGCAGAAGGCCAGAAGATCCCTTGGATTGGCCGTCTTGTAGCTGATCCGCCCGATGAGCCGTTCCAGGTCATAGACCGGATTCAGATATTCCCCCAGCTCCTCCCGTCCGATATAGTTCAGATTCAGCTCCTCCACAGCCTTCTGCCGCTCCTGAATCTTCTCCTGACAGATCAGGGGCTGCTCGATCCAGGTACGCAGAAGGCGTGCTCCCATAGCCGTCCGGGTCTTGTCCAGAACCCACAGAAGACTCCCCCGCTTCTGCTTCTCCCGCATGGTCTCCAGAAGCTCCAGATTCCGCCGGGTGGAGGAATCCAGCACCATATAATTGCCCGTAGCATAAGGCACGATGGTGGTCATATGGTCCAGGGTGCATTTCTGCGTCTCATAAAGATACTGTAAAACGGCGCCGGCCGCAATTGTTCCGCAGTCATAATCCACAAGTCCCAGCCCCTCAAGGCTTCCCACCTTAAAATGTTCCCGCAGTATGCGCCTGCACCCATCCTCCTGGAAAAAGCGCGGCTCCAGGGTACCCAGGGTAAAATGATACCGGTCCCGGATCTCCTCCAGATCCATGCCGGACATGGTGAAAGCGTCGTTGCAGACCACCTCGGAGGGGGAGAATTTGTTGATCTCATCCACCAGGGCTCGTTCGGAGTCCACCTCTGTCACCAGAAAATCCCCTGTGGTAATGTCGGCCGCTGCCAGACCCATCCGCTCTCCCAGATAGACGATCCCCATCAGGTAGTTGTTCCTGGAATCATCCAGGGCCTGGGCGCTGGTAATGGTCCCCGGGGTCACCACCCGGATCACCTCACGCTTCACCAGTCCCTTGGCAAGCTTTGGATCCTCCATCTGCTCTGCGATGGCCACCTTATAGCCCTTCTGGACCAGGCGGCTTAAGTAGCTGTCCACTGCATGGTAGGGCACGCCGCACATGGGAGCCCGCTCCGCAAGACCGCACTCCTTACCGGTAAGGGTCAGCTCCAGCTCCCGTGATACCGTGACGGCATCCTCAAAGAACATCTCATAAAAATCACCAAGACGGTAGAATAGGATGCAGTCATGATACTGCTTCTTGGTCTCCACATATTGGGTCATCATCGGTGATAATCCGGTCACGTTTATTACTCCTTTTCTTTATGTTAAATGGTGTGTTTCCAGAAATACGGTCTCCAGACAAAGGTGTCCTGCGGCATCCGCCGCAGAACACCTTGTTCCAGAGCGTGTCTGTCTATGGGATCAGCACGGTTCACAGGCTGATCTGTCCTGAATCCGGCTTCCCATGTAATAGAAGCCCCTGGCTTCCTCCAGGCGTACCTCCACGATCCTTCCCACCAGATCCTTTCCCCCCGGAAAATGAACAATGGTATTGTTGGAAAGCCGTCCGGTCATATAGCCCTCCTGGTGGTCGTCGGGACACTCCACCAGAACCTTCTGAACGGTTCCCGTATCCCTGCCGCAGACCTCTCCCGCGATCCTCTGAACCTCCTTTAATAGCCGGTCGAACCGCTCCTTCGCCACATCCTCCGGTACCTGGTTCTCCATGGCGGCAGCCGGTGTACCGGTCCTTTTGGAATAGAGGAAGGTGAAGGCGCTGTCATAGCGGACACGCCGCACCACATCCAGGGTTTCCTCAAAGTCCTCCTCCGTCTCCCCCGGAAAGCCCACAATGATATCCGTGGTCAAAGAGATATCCGGCATGGCCTCCCAGATCTCTTCCACCAGTTCCAGATACCGCTCTTTGGTATATCTGCGGTTCATGACCCCAAGGATCCGGCTGCTGCCGGACTGAAGCGGCAGATGCAGATGGCGGCACACCTTGTCACAGTCTTTCATGGCTTCGATCAGCTCCGGAGACAGATCCTTGGGATGGGAGGTCATGAAACGGATCCGCTCCAGCCCTTCGATCTCATTGACCCGGCGCAGCAGCTGGGCGAAGGTAATGGGATGCGCAAGATTCTTCCCATAGGAATTGACATTCTGGCCTAAGAGCATGACCTCCACCACCCCGTCCTGAACCAGCCGGCGGATCTCCGCCAGAATATCCTCCGGTTCCCGGCTCCGCTCCCGGCCCCGGACATAGGGCACGATGCAATAGCTGCAGAAATTGTTGCAGCCGAACATGATATTGACGCCAGATTTGAAGGGGAACTTCCTCTCTGTGGGAAGCTCCTCCACAATGGCTTCTGTAGAATCCCACACATCCACCACCATCTCCCGGCAGCCGGATGGACAGCCGGTCCGCTTACAGATAAGCTCTGCCAGCTTAAAGATATTGTGGGTGCCAAAGATGATATCCACAAAGGGGTAGCTCTTTTTGATCTTGTCCACCGCGGTCTTTTCCTGCATCATACAGCCGCACAGGGCAATCAGCATGTCCGGATTCCTGCGCTTTAAGTTCCGCAGATAGCCCAGATGTCCATAGACCTTCTGGTTGGCATTGTCCCGGACCGTGCAGGTGTTGTAGAGGACAAAATCCGCCTCCTCCTTGTCTGTCTCCTGAAAGCCTGCCTGACTCAGAATCCCCAGAAGCTTTTCCGAATCACGGGCATTCATCTGGCAGCCGAAGGTCTGGATACACGCGGTCGGGCGGCGTCCGTTTTTCCTTTCAAAGTCCAGAACCCATTCCCGGCATTTTGCCATGAAATAGTACTGCCT
>Ga0137308_100939_pt1 | contig 35888 bp, 29 predicted proteins | sample Inofrocosms_June_FD_97181 | JGI IMG/M metagenome (GOLD analysis project Ga0137308, IMG submission 97181) | Mouse cecal microbial communities from Vienna, Austria - N-Acetylneuraminic and N-Acetylglucosamine D2O microcosms_June | ecosystem: Host-associated > Mammals > Digestive system > Large...
TAGGTCTGTTAAAGTTACCCTTCTTCCAGAAAATCTTTTTTATTTTCCTCTTGACATTTCACCAAATTGCTTTCTGTCATACTGCCGCCTGGAAAGCTATCCATCCTACGCAAACTCTCCCATACATCTAACTTCTGTTTCCAGCCTCACGCCGGAATGCGCGAACACCTGCTCCTGAACCTTGTGTATCAGCGCAAGAACGTCCGCGGCTGTGGCGCCTCCGGTATTAATCACAAACCCACAATGTTTTTCGGATACCATCGCCCCGCCGACCGAAACGCCTCTTAGCCCGGCATCCATAATCAGCTTTCCGGCAAAGTTTCCCTGCGGACGCTTAAACGTACTGCCTGCGCTTGGATACTCCAGCGGCTGCTTTTCGATCCTGCGGCTTTTCAAGTCCTCCATCAGCGCGAGAATCTCTTCCTGCGGCTTTTGCTGTAAGGCAAACTCGGCTTCTAACACGATAAGTCCGCGCGCAGGAATGCAGCTATGGCGGTACGACAGATCCAGCTCCTCGTTCGAGAGCGTAACAAGCTCCCCATCCTGTGTCAGCGCTGTCACCTGCCGCAGCACGTCTTTGCACTCGCCGCCATAAGCTCCCGCATTCATCACGACAGCACCGCCGACCGAACCCGGTATCCCGGCTGCAAATTCCAGCCCGCCAAGCCCTGCCTTCCATGCCGCGCCTGCCGCCTTGGACAAAAGCGCCCCCGCCTGTGCCTTTACACAGTTTCCTTCAGTACGGACAGCTCCTGCCTGCTTGGCAAATGCAAGCACAACGCCCCGAATCCCCAGGTCGCCTACCAAAAGATTGCTGCCGTTGCCAACGATCTGGCAGGGAACCTGCTCCTTTTTGCACAGTGCCAGTATGTGCGCCACCTGCTCCGTGCGCGGCGTCAGGTAAAAATCTGCCTGCCCGCCCACGCGAAACGTCGTATGCCGGCTCATTGGCTCGTTACATAAAATCTGATCTTTGGAAAGTATCTGGCACAGCTTTTCATAAAATACGGATTGTTCCATTCTGACCACTTTCTAACCTCATTGTTTTTGCCGGTTACGCTTCTTTTAAAAATACCTGATACCCGCGGTAAGCTTCGTACAAGTCCACCTTGCTGATAATTTCCCAAGGCGCGTGCATATTCAGCACCGCGACTCCGCTGTCAATGACTTCCATGCCATATTCTGACAGTATAAACGCAATCGTTCCGCCGCCGCCCTGGTCTACCTTTCCAAGCTCCGCGGTCTGGTAGGACACCTCGTTGCGGTCAAGGATCTCACGCAGATGCGCGATATATTCTGGATTGGCGTCATTTGACCCGGATTTTCCTCTTGATCCGGTAAATTTGTTAAACACAAGCCCTTTGCCAAAATATGCCGTGTTTTTCTTATCCGATACAGACGCAAAGTTTGGGTCAAACGCGGCGCTGACATCGGAAGAAAGCACTTTGGAAGCGGCAAGCGCCCGGCGCAGCGCCAGCTCGCTGTACTGCCCTGCCGCCTGCATTACTTCCGCCGTCATATTTTCAAAAAAGCGGGATTTCATGCCTGTCGCGCCGACGCTGCCGACCTCTTCTTTATCTACCAGCAGGCAGACGCCTGTATGCCGCGGCGCTTCTAAAAGATCCAGCATCGCCAGAAACGAAGGATACGCACACACTCTGTCATCGTGCCCATACCCCATAATCATGCTGCGGTCAAGCCCGTAGTCACGCGCTTCTCCGGCAGGAACGACCTCGATTTCCGCCGATATAAAATCTTCTTCCCCGATCTGAAATTCCTGTTCGAGAATATGCAAAATATTCGCCTTCACACGGTCTTTTACCACATCGTCCCCGTCCTGCTTTTTCTCGTCTTTTGCCATCGGGATGCTTCCGATTAACAGATCCAGGTTTTCCCCTTCGATTACTTTGCTCGCCTTTTTCTCCATCTGCTCGCCTGCGAGATGAATGAGCAGGTCGCTGACGCCAAAGACCGGATCGCCTGGCTGATCCCCGATGCTGACCGGAACTTTCGTACCGTCTTTTTTTACAAATACGCCGTGCAGCGCAAGCGGAAGCGCTACCCACTGGTATTTTTTCACGCCGCCGTAATAATGCGTATCAAGCATCGCCATCTCTGTATCTTCATACAGTGGATTCTGTTTTAAATCCAGGCGCGGAGAATCAATATGTGCGCCTAAAATATTCATCCCCTGCTCGATCGGCTCCTGCCCGATCACAAACATGGCAAGCCCTTTTCCTTTATTTACAGCATATACTTTATCTGCTGGCTTTAAGGTTTTCCCGGATGCGGCGATTTCTTTGATATCACAAAATCCGGCATCTTTTGCCATCTGCACAAATTTTTCCGTGCATTCGCGCTCTGTCTTACACGCCGAAAGAAACTGCCTGTATGCTTCGCCAAACTGCATAATCGTATCGCGCGTATCCTGCGGATATTTTTCCCATGCATTTTTTCTGTCCATTTCTGCTTCTCCATTTCCTGTCTTCACATTTTAAATTTTCCTGGTTTTCTCTCAGGCATTGTCTTTGGAAAGATTCTCCTGCACGCGACGGCACAATTCCTTCGCCGCATTGTAGCCCATCTTTTTCTGCCTGTGGTTTACGGCTGCCGCCTCGCAGATCAGCGCCAGATTTCGTCCCGGCCGGATCGGAAGGGAATGGCAGACGACTTTCGTACCTAGAAACTCCGTATACTCCTGTTCCAGCCCCATTCTGTCATATTCATTGTCTTTTTTCCAGTCCTCCAGCTTAATCACAAGGTCGATATTCTGCTTTTCCTTGACACATTCCACACCGTAGAGCGCCTTAACGTCAATAATGCCGATTCCCCTCAGCTCGATAAAATAACGGGTAATGTCCGGCGACGTGCCGATCAACGTCAGCTCATTAATCTTGCGGATCTCTACGACGTCATCCGTCACAAGACGGTGCCCGCGCCGGATCAGCTCCAAAGCCGTCTCGCTCTTTCCGATCCCGCTTTCTCCCATAATCAAAAGCCCTTCGCCGTATACATCGACCAATACCCCGTGGATCGTAATGCACGGCGCCAGCTCTTCATTTAACACACGGATAATCTCAGCCGTAATGCTGGACGTCTTTCGCTGCGTACTAAGCACTGCCACATTGTGCTTTTTGGCAATCTCTAAAAAATTTCCCTCTGGAATCAAGCCGCGGCAAAATACGATACATGGAATATCGTAGGAAAAAAACGCCTCGATCGCCTCTGTCCTTTTTTGTTCATTTAACTGTCGTAAATACGCGTATTCTACCATCCCGACAATCTGTACGCGTTCCTTTGGAAAATATTCAAAATAGCCGCAGAACTGCAATGCAGGCCGGTTAATCTCGGATACGGTTATCTCGCGGATGCTAAGATCGATCTCTGTCGTTAAATTTTTCATCTGAAACAGATCTGCAAACCGCTGTACATTGACACCCTTCATACTTCGTCTCCTTTCCTGTGCATGGAGCATCATTCTCTATTTCTTTCTGATTCCAGTGTACCACATATTCATAAGAACAGCAATCTTTATACGTAATCTCGTGTCTGTTGGCTGCGTTTCATTTTGTATTCGCTGTCTGCGTTTCCTGTTCGCCGCTGTGATTATGGGCATCTTCCCGAAAATACGCATACACGGCATTCGCCGCCTTTTCGTTCATGCTGTCTGCCTGGCACAACTGCTCTACAGAAGCCGCGCGTATCGCGTCGATCGACTGGAAATGGCGCATCAGCGCTTTTCGTCTCGCAGGCCCGATGCCTGCAATATCGTCCAATACCGAATGCACCTGTTCTTTGCTGCGCAGCGAACGGTGGTACTCGATCGCGAACCTGTGCGCTTCGTCCTGGATTCTGGTAATCAGCTTAAACCCTTCGGAATTGCGGTCAATCGGCAGCTCCACATTGTGAAAATACAGTCCTCTCGTACGGTGAAAATCATCTTTGACCATCCCGCATACCGGAATGGCAAGATGCAGTTCGTCCAGCACCTGCAACGCGATATTTACCTGGCCGCGGCCGCCGTCCATCATAATCAGGTCAGGAAATTTGGTAAAGCTGCCGTAAGCATCCTCCAGATTTTTTTCCGCCCGTTCTTTGCGTTCTTCCATCCCATGCGTAAAGCGGCGCGTCAGCACCTCATGCATCGATGCGTAATCGTCCGGCCCTGCCACCGTACGCAGCTTGAACTTGCGGTAATCGCTGCGGCATGGCTTTCCTTTTTCGTATACGATCATCGAACCGACGCTTTCAAAACCATTTGTATTGGAAATATCATACGCTTCCACACGGCTTAGGCCCTGTAAGCCCAAAATCCCTGCAATCTCCTTCATCGCTCCGATTGTCCTGCCTTCTTCGCGCTTTAGCCGCTCTTTATCCTGGTTCAGCACGAGCCTGGCATTTTTCTGCGCCAGATCCACCAGCTTTTCCTTCATGCCTTTTTGCGGCACGCGCAGATAGACCTTCTGCCCACGCTTGCTGCTCAGCCACTGCGCGATCACGTCCATTTCCTCGACTTCTTTTTGCAGCATAATTTCTTTTGGAATAAACGGCGTGCCCGCATAATACTGCTTGAGAAAAGACGTCAAAATCTGCTGCGTCGTATCTCCCACTTCAATGGTTACATAAAAATGCTCTCTGCCGATCAGCCTGCCGTCCCGGATAAAAAACACCTGGACAACCGCGTCCCTGTCATCCTTTGCCAACGCAATAATGTCTTTATCCTCACCGTCGGAATTGGTCACCTTCTGCTTTTCGGATACCTGGCGCACGCTGTTCATTAAATCGCGGTACTCCATCGCCTTTTCAAAGTCCATCTCCGCGGACGCCGCCTGCATTTTCTGCTCCAGCTCTTCCAGCACAGGCTTATAATTGCCGTTTAAAAAATCCAGCGCTTTTTTAATGCGCGCCTGGTAGTCAGCAGGTGAAATATACCCCTGGCACGGCGCCAGGCACTGATGGATATGATAGTTCAGGCACGGGCGGTCTTTGCCCGTATCCCGCGGAAGCTGCCTGCTGCACGTACGAAGCTGATACAGCTTTCGGATCAGCTCTATCGTATCCTTGACTGCCGTCGCGCTTGTATAAGGCCCAAAATACTGGGATTTATCCTTTTTCATCTGACGCGAAAAAAGGACCCTGGGGTAAGTTTCCCCCAGCGTCACTTTTATATACGGATAAGTCTTGTCATCTTTCAGCAGAATATTGTATTTCGGGCGATGCTCTTTGATCAGATTGCATTCCAGCACAAGTGCTTCCAGCTCGGAATCCGTAATAATATATTCAAAACGGTCAATCAGCGAGACCATCTGGTCTTTGCGGATCCCTTCTCTGTGGCTGGCACGAAAATACTGACGCACGCGGTTTTTCAGATTCACTGCCTTTCCGACATAAATAATCGCATCGTTCCTATCGTGCATCAGGTAGACTCCCGGACGATCCGGGAGTTTTTTTAATTCTTCCTGAATATCAAACATTATTCCCTTTCATCTTCCTTCTGCTCATTCTGATTCCACAACTGCCGCTCCCAATCTGCACGCGGCTTCTGTGCCTGCTGCGGCATAGGCTGGCTGCCTGTCATCTGACCGCCTGCTCCCATCTCCGCTGGTGCATTGGACGGCTGGTTTGGTGCTGTTCCTGGCTGTCCAACATACGGATTGGATGACGTTCCCAGACGTCCTGCTGCGGAATCCGTTGCCTGCATATACTGTCCAGTTGCCGGATTTGCTGCCTTCTCATTCTGCCCAGCAGTTGCAGTTGGCGCCATTCCTGGCTGCCCTACGGGTGTATTTGCATTCGGTGCCATTCCCGGCTGTCCCGGATACGCGTTCGGTGCCATTCCCGGCTGTCCCGTCGGCGCAGTTGATGCCGCTCCCGGTTGTCCTGCATATGCATTCGGTGCTGTTCCATGTTCTGTAGGTGCGTTTGGCACTGTTCCTGGCTGTCTGGTATACGCATTCGGTGCTATTCCTGGCTGTCCTGGATTTGCATTCGGTGCCGCTCCCGGTTGTCCTGCATATACATTTGGTGCTGTTCCATGTTCTATAGGTGCATTCGGCGCTGTTCCTGGCTGTCCCGGATACGCATTCGGTGCTATTCCTGGCTGTCCCGGATACGCATTCGGTGCCGTTCCTGGCTGTCCCATTGGCGCATTCGGTGCCGTTCCCGGCTGTCTGACTGGCACATTTGGTGCCATTCCCGGCTGTCCCATTGGCGCAGTTGGTGCCGTTCCCGGCTGTCCCATTGGCGCAGTTGGTGCCGTTCCCGGCTGTCCCATTGGCGTAGTTGGTGCCGTTCCCGGCTGTCCTACAGGGGCATTCGGCACGTACGATCCTGTTCCCGGCTGCGGAATGCCCTGCATAGAAAGCGGGCGCTTTTCTTCCTCCTCCGGCGGCTGCGGGATGCCTTTGATCTCACGGTAAATGCGCATAAATTCCTTGCCGGTAATCGTTTCGTGTTCAAATAAATATTGTGCGATCTTATCAAGCACTTCGCGGTTTTCTTCCAGCAGCTTTTTCGCTGTCTCGTAGCTCTGCTTTAAGATCACCTGCACTTCCTGGTCAATCTCTGCCGCGGTGTCATCGCCGCAGTTTAATACCGGCCTGCCGTCCAGATAGCGGTTTTCTACGGATTCCAAGCTGATCAGCCCGAATTTTTTGGACATTCCGTACTGTGTCACCATTGCGCGCGCAATCTGCGTCGCTTTTTCAATATCATTGGAAGCACCTGTTGTAATCGAATGGAATACGATTTCCTCTGCGGCACGGCCTGCCATAAACGTAACAAGGCGCGCTTTCAGCTCTTCTTCGGACATTAAATATTTTTCTTCTTCCGGCACCTGCATCACGTAGCCAAGCGCACCCATTGTCCTTGGTACAATCGTAATCTTCTGCACCGGCTCCGCATTCTTTTGCAGCGCCGTCGTCAGCGCGTGGCCAACCTCGTGGTAAGCGACGATGCGTTTTTCCTCTTTGCCAAGAATCCGGTCTTTTTTCTCTTTTCCGGCTATTACTACCTCTACCGATTCAAACAGATCGGACTGGTTCACATATTTTCTGCCGTTTTTCACTGCGTTAATCGCCGCTTCATTAATCATATTTGCCAGATCCGAACCGACCGCCCCAGAAGTCGCAAGCGCAATCGCATCCAAATCTACGGTTTCATCCATCAGCACATCCTTGGAATGCACCTTTAACGTCTCAACCCTGCCTTTTAAATCCGGTTTTTCCACGATAATCCGGCGGTCAAACCGCCCCGGACGAAGCAGCGCCTTATCCAGCACTTCCGGGCGGTTGGTTGCCGCAAGGATCAAAAGCCCCTTAGACGTATCAAATCCATCCATTTCAGCCAAAAGCTGGTTCAGCGTCTGCTCCCGCTCGTCATTGCCGCTGCCGTAACGGGTATCACGGCTTTTGCCGATTGCATCGATCTCGTCAATAAAGATAATACACGGCGCCTGCTTTTGTGCCTCTTTAAACAAGTCACGCACGCGGGACGCCCCGACGCCGACAAACATTTCCACAAAATCCGACCCGGCAAGCGAGAAAAACGGCACATTTGCTTCCCCTGCAACCGCTTTCGCCAGCAGCGTCTTGCCTGTTCCCGGAGGGCCTACCAAAAGGGCGCCTTTTGGCAGTTTTGCTCCGATATCCGTATACTTCTGCGGATTGTGCAGAAAATCCACGACTTCCTGCAACGATTCCTTTGCTTCATCCTGTCCGGCAACGTCCTTAAACGTAACACCCGTTTTTTTCTCGACATAGACCTTCGCGGTATTTTTTCCAACACCCATCCCCATGCCGCTTCCCATTTTCCGCATCAAAAATCCCATCACTGCCCAAAGCAGCAAAATCGGCAGTACGATGCTTAAAATATTGTAGATCCACGTAGCAGAATCATCTGGTATATACGGATAATATTCCACATCGTGTTCCTTTAACAGCGAGACAAGCTCTAAGTCGTTGCCCGCAATGCCTGTAAAATAAGTAATCGGCACAAGCTCATTCGCAGCTTTTTTCGGCGTGATCCGATAGCTGTTCGACGTCACCTGAACCTTCTCTACTTTCCCTTCTTCTACCATTTTTAAGAATTCCGTATAGGAAATCTCTTTTGTCGTCATCTGCGTCTGCCAGCGGCTGAACATGCTCATAAAAAACAAAGCAACAAGCGTAACCAGCAAAAACAGCAGAATCATCTGACCGTTTGCGTTTTTCTTATGATTGTTGTTATGATTGCCATTATTTGGTGACTGATTATTCATTTCCCCTCCATCTGCTGTACTTCTATGCGTTCTATGCAAAACATAAAACACCGCCTGTTTTCATTATAAGTGGATTGGCAGCATAACGCAAGTTTCTAATCATGAACTTTTTGCGAAATTTCTTAATTTAAAACAAAATTTATAACAGAAACATAAATTTTCTGGGCACAGCTAAAAACCATGATACATCCTGAACCTTAGAAAGTCAACTGTTTTTCGCTTTGTTCCGTTGTACGAGGAGATACCATTGATTTCACGCAAATCATTGACAAAAACGGTCACTTTCCTGTATTCTTTATAAAGAAACAAATCCCAATTTAAAGCAGAAGGAGTCCTCTATGTACCCTGTCACAATACGAAATGAAGCAGCCTGTGATTACACAGAAGTCGAAAGCCTAACAAGAAACGCATTTTGGAATGTATATGTTCCTGGATGTTTTGAACATTATCTGGCTCATATTTTAAGAGATCACAAAGACTTTATCCCAGAGCTTGACCTGGTTGCAGAAACAACTGACGGAAAAATTGTCGGCAATGTAATGTATACAAAATCCAGGCTTGTGAACCAGCATAATACTGCCCTTTCTGTCCTTACGTTTGGCCCATTGAGCGTACATCCCGACTATCAGCGTATGGGAATCAGCAAACAATTACTGGAATTTAGCTTTGACAAGGCAATCCAGTCAGGATATCCAGTAATTGTCATTTTCGGCAATCCCGGCAATTATGTATCCCGCGGCTTCAAAAGCTGCAAAAAATACAACGTCCATGCAGCAGACGGAAGTTATCCCGCGGCAATGCTCGTCAAGGAATTAGTTTCCGGGACGCTTGACGGAACAACGTGGTTTTATCACGAGAGCCCAGCGTATGCATTCGATCCCGCAGAGGCAGAAAGGTTTGACGCTCAATTTGAAGCAATGAAAAAAGAATGGCACCCAAGCCAGGAAGAATTTTATATTCACAGTCATTCTGTGTTGCAGGGGTGAAAATAAAAAAGCAAAAATTTCATTGTACTTTAACAACAACCTGTGTTAAAATACAAAAAAGCATATTTTCTACCAATTTCTTTTTATCTAAACGCATTCCAATCAGGGTACTGTTTTAATACCCATTCAGAAAATTCGTGCTTTTATCCAAACAAAAGCAGGGGATTTTCTGTAAACAACAAAAAACCTCCTGCCAACCCAAACAAAGGAGGTTTTCTATGGAGCAAAAGAAAACAGAAACAGACAAAACATACTGGCACCCTGCATTTTTTGCAGACACCCAAATTGAGCTGGCTGAAGATGTAACAGGAAAATATCCCAAAACCCTGATCCGCCACCTGCGGGAAGAACGTCATTATTCATTAAAAAAGACAGAACCCGGCATCTATCTGGTACAGGGAGATTTCCTGCCAATCCAGATCATCGTTACCAGAAAATTATCCAAGCAAAAAAATCTATGGCTGAAAAGCCTGACCAATAAATTAGACACAGCTAGCGCATCCCCAAAACAAGCTGTACCAGTCCGTGATTACTACGATTATGCGGGCAAACCAAAAAATATTTCAGGATGTAAACAGTATGGATGATATTGTTATGGAAATTGTACAGGAAAAATTTGACAGAAAACTGAAAGAAGCCGTAGACCGGGAAGTAAAAAAGAAAGTAGAAATAGCAACTGAGGAAGTTACTCAACAAGTTACCCAACAAGTTACCAAGCAGGTCACTCAAAAAACAAAACTTATGGATCTTATCGCACTGATCCAGAAAAAATGCATAAAAAACAAGCCGCTGTCCGTGATCGCTGACGAGCTGGAAGCAGAGCCTAATGAGCTTCTCCCTGTCTACAACATTGTCTTTCAAAATCCAGACAAATCTATAGATGAACTTTACAGCATGGTTGCAAAATAGGCGCTTGGCTGGATTTTTTGGAATTGCTTTGCTGAATGTTGATTAGGTGGTGCTTTTTCACAGGAAGGGACGCCGGGAAAGAGGATGTGCCTCTCCTGGCGTCCCTTCTTATAAAAATTTACAAAAGTAACTCAAACTTGTTCGCTCTAGTAGTTTCTAAAGGGCGCTCAGGATACATTAATATGTACTGCGGCATTTCTTATAAACTTCACGAATTTTAAATTATCAGAATCAGTCTCCTATAAAAATGCAACAAAAAACGCCTGCCAATTCTGGTATTTGCTTCTTTCTGCACAAATCATTTGCAATGCAAAATAATAAACCGGCGTAAGCCCTATTTTATCTTTATCATTAATCAGCGCTACCACAAGTGAATGGCCTACATCTACATGAGTCCCCCTCTTATCAGACATATACTTTAAAAAATCATCGTCTGAGAGTAAACCCAAGCAACAAAAACTCTGCATAAAGCAGAGTTTTTCCTATATTTCGGCATTCATTCAAATATTACTAAACCATGATTAATATAATAATCCATTTTCGAATCTACAGATAAAAGCACCATTCCATTTTTTATTGCCTGCCATATAATGATCCGGTCAAACGGATCTTTATGCTCCCTTGGCAATTTATAAGAAGAAATCAATTCTTCATTTTTTAATGATTTGCATATTAAAAAGCTGTCTTGTACTTCTTGAAAAAATTCCTCTGGAGCAATTCCTTTCAAAGTAAGTTTGCCAATCAAGTATTTGATAGATATTTCCCACAAACTTGCCTGGCTATAATAAATCTCGTTGTCTGTGGATAATAACGCCTCTTTTATTTTATCTGCTATCTTTGATGTGTCTATGAACAGCCACAGCAAGTAATGTGTATCAATCAAAATCTTCATTGCCCAATCAGCTCCTCATCACTTATGCTCCAATCCTTTTCAAAAGCCACCGATACTTTTCCCTCAAGTGTTCCCAATTTGCGGACTTTTGGTTCTATTTTTTCATCCAATGCAGTGATGATTACTTTCTGGTTCATGAAAAAATGTTCTTTTTCTAAAGGAACACATACTGCTCCATTATAATATCCATGTACTGCCACCATATACATCCCTCCACATTTGTTTTTCTTAATCTATAGTATATACATACTTATAATCAAAATCAATCACTATTTGAAATCTGATTTTTACATTTCTCTGTTTCAATATTCCTATTATCGTTGCCACTAAACAGCAACATGCCCCATTTTATTGATTTTCTAATGTATCACTTTGCACGTTCCTCCTCGTTTGACTTCTTTCCAGCAAAACGTTCTACTACCACAGCGAACTTCATCTGATTTGCATTTCCCAAGGAACTATTTTGGACAAGTCCTCCATGTAAAACAACCTAGAACCTGTTATACCATATGGTTGATTTTGTTCATGGTAGACAAACCATATTGCACTTGTTTCGTAGCATTTACGAAAAGCAGCCGGGAGAGAGGATGTGCCTCCCCTGGCTGTGGCTTTGGAAGAATGCTTAGAAGCCCTTAGTATTCTGCTGGTCAACCAGGGGCGCAGCCAAGCGGCACCTTTAGCTGCCAGCAGGCAGCGAACTAGGTGTCGCGACCGTCCACAGCCACAACGTAACAGCAGGATACTTAGAGCTTCTTAACATTCTGGAACGGACGCAGCCAGGGGAGGCACATCCTCTTTCCCAGCGTCCCTTCCTGTAAAAATTTACCAAAGCAATCCAAGTTTGTTCGCTGTAGTCCTGTCTCCTGTCTATTCCTTTCGTCGCTGCTGCATTTGCAAAGAAATTATGCCGTCACATGCACCGCATTTTCCCTGATCTGGCGAATCGTATCCATAATTGCTGTCCTTGTTTTTGCATCAAACAGCTTTACAAAGCTGACCGGCTTATCAAACGGCGGCTTTTGCAATTCTGCAATATTTTCCATATAGCCATTTTGTTCCACATGGCTAATTATTTTATGTACAAATGCAATCTGTTTTTGGTTTAAAGACTGGTCATTAATAAAACCAGAAAATGCCTGCATCGCTGCATCATGATCCATTTTTGCAATTCTGCGTATAAGCAGTCCAAATGGCGTATCACCAAATACCCGTTTATAATCTTCCCTGCTGCCAAGTTCTCCCGTCAGCACGCGTTCCAGTTCCTCATAGTCACCAGACGACAGCGGAACATTATGCGTTAGCTTATGAATCGCCAGTGTGTCGCTGTGTTCATTGATATAGCGGCTGACTTTATTCCGATAGTCTTCAAAATCATAGGCATCCTCCAACTGCTGCCCCTGCGCCTGGTAAATCATAGGATCTGCAAGCCGGGTAACAACCTGCCTGTTTCGATCCCCTTTTTCTTCCAAAAATTTAATCAATGTACGCAGTTCCCTGCGGGCTTTTTCAAACAAAAAAAGGCTGTTTGCATTCCAAAATGCCTCTGTATGAACCTCCCGAATCATCGGCAGACATCCTTTTACCTGTGGAATACTGGCTTTTTGTTCCAGCATGACAGCCAGATCACATAGCTGTTTCTTTGCGTGTTTGAATGCCGGCATCTTTCCAGCATGGGCAAGCATCAGCCCATACATAAAATTATCAAAACGTTTCGCATATACATCTGTATCATCCAAATGAACGAGCGGCGCAATGTGATCGGTCAGCTCGGTCTTATCTGCTTCGCCAATATACTTGAACGCTTCCTTTTTCCTATATTTTTCCACATACTGCAAGCACAGCCGAACTGCAATTAAATCCGTCTGTAGCAAGGCAACCTGGCTGCAACAGCCGTCCGTAAGCTCCTTTCTCCATGCCTGAAACTTCTCATCCTGATAGGCTGCTTCCTGCAACAGGACGGCAAGCTGAATCTGTTTGCCAAAAATATTTTCTGACAGTGTGTTCGTCTCCCGGCTCTCATAGCCTTCTTTATGTTCGCGAAAATACTCAAAGTTGCCGCAGTAATCAAAGATTAGAAAGCGTCTCTTATCCGTATATTCGCCATCAATCTGATCCATACAGTCAAGCCCTTTGCAAAGACGGGTGCCACGCCCGATCATCTGCCAGAATTTTGTTTTGGAACGCACTTTTTTAAAAAATACGAGATTCACAGCCTGCGGTACATCAATCCCTGTATCCATCATATCAACCGAAACAACAATATGCGGGTCTTTCTGCGGCACTTTAAAATCTTCAATCACTGTCTGCGCATAAGAATCATCGCAAATCACACGCTGGGCAAATAAGCCATGATATCCGGGATACAGTTTGTTAAAACGCTGCAAAATAAACTCTGCGTGCCGCTTGCTCTGTGCAAAAATAATCGTTTTTCCAAGGCGTTCTCCGCCGTCTACCCGAATGCCGCGTTCCATTAAATCCTGTAAAACAAGGTCTACGGTCGTTTCATTAAATACAAACTTGTTTAGCTGAGCCGAAGGAATAAAATCCGGCATTGACCCATCTTCCGTAAAATCTTCTTCGTAGCGCTGCTGGTCTTCCTCGGACAGTTCATCGTACACAATCCCTTCTTCCAGAAATTTGGTCTTTACCTCATAATTGTAATAAGGTACCAGAACATGATCCAGATTGACTGCCGTATCATAATCATACGCATAAGTAGGAACTCCCTGCTCCATCTCAAAAAACTCATACGTATTGCGGTCAACATCCGTTTTCGGCGTCGCAGTCAGCCCAACAATCATGGCATCAAAATATTCGAAAATCACACGATACTTTTTAAAAATACTGCGGTGGCTTTCATCTATAATAATCAGGTCAAAATGCGCTGGCGTAAACAACCGTTCCCCATTCTTTGTCTTTACATCATCAAGAATATTCAGCATCGTCGGATATGTAGAAAATACAATGCGCGCCTGATAGTCATCTTTGTTCAAACACAGATTGCACAGGGACATATCCGGCAGATAATTTTTAAAATCATCTTTTGCCTGTTTCACCAGTGCGGTACGATCAGCTAGAAACAGCACATTTGTCACATATTTTCCCCTGCTCAGCACATCTACAAGGCTAGAAGCCGTCCTTGTTTTTCCTGTTCCGGTAGCCATGACTAGCAAATGCTTTCGGAATCCCTGTTCGATCTGCTCACAAACAGCGCGGATCGCTGCTTTTTGATAATAGCGGTCAGTAATCCTGTCATCAATCGGAATCGCCATAAGATTCAAATGCTCCGCCCTGCGATTCATAAGCTTTTGCAGGTCGTCTTTGCCGCAAATGCTGCTGACTTTCCGCTGCGGACTGCTCCTGTCATCCCAGAAGTACGTATCAAACCCATTTGTCGTATACATCACCGGACGGCGTCCAAATTTACGCTCCAGACAGTCCGCATACAGCATCGCCTGTCTGCGGCCGCTGTTTGGATCTTTGCTTGTCCGTTTTGCTTCCACAACAGCAAGCGGCAGTCCGTCTTTGCCAAACAATACATAGTCAATATATCCTGACTGCCCTTCGATACCCGCCATACCATCCACCGGATATTCCTGCCGCACATCCGCATCCAAACCGTCAAATTTCCAACCCATCTGCTTCATATCTAAATCAATAAATCTCTTTCGTGTCTCAAATTCTGTTAAATCTTCCGCCTCAAACGTACGGCTTTGCAAATGCTGTTCTTTCTCAGCCGTATACTGTTCTGACATTTCCTCAATCTGCCTGCGCAGCGCTTCAATTTCTGCTTCCTTTTCACCGAGCAGGCTCTCCTGCTCTTTGATCTTTTTTGAATCTACAAAAACTTTCTCTTCTGGAATCCGCTTTTCCTCAAACTTGCGCTCACAATAGTCCGCACCGTAGCAATAGTCAATCCATTGCACAAACTCAAAAAGCCCCCGCAAAGACGCAAGCGCATCACCAGCCTGCACGCTGCGTTCCGTATGTACCGCAAGATTCCCCAGTTTAACAATAAACGGCATCTTGCCCCATGTATTGCGGTCTAACGCAAACCGAAACGTCGGTTCATGAATCATTGACTGTAAATTGTTTTTATAAGGCATTTTCATTGATTTATCAGCCGAATATACCCATTTTACCGCCAGTTCCAGCGCCTTGCGGCACCCTACGGCGCACATCGCAGGAGCGGAAGCGTATATTTTTTCCGCCTCGATACATGCAGAGGAAAACAAAGCGTATTCTTTGTGGTTTTTTAAATAATTAAAATTTGACATGTGTTTTCTCCTTTGGCGTTTTAGAATGTTTTTTAGTTGCAGAGAAGGGACGCCGGAAAAAGGGACGCAGGGCTGGCTTTTTGTTCCTTTTCCAATATGTAAGGAGCCCTAAGCATTCTGCTGTTGTGATATGGCATGGCGGAAATAGCGGGTGCTGTATGCACTGTTATTTCTGCCATACTGTACTAGATCAGTGATCGCTTATGGTATTTCTGCAAAGATCAGCTAAGACGTACCCATTCCCTTTTCTGGCATTCTTGCATTTGAAAAAATGCCGTATTTGATTAAAATAGTTCTAATTTTAGTTTATTTGGGTTGGATAAAATATTGCTGCATCAGTGATTTTTGTAATGTTTGCAGTTTTGCAAGGCTTTTTTTTGTTGTTGATTTTAATCTTTCTACTTGTTGAGCAAAAGCAGCAAATCGTTTTTGTAAACTGATCGGTACATCATATGCTACCATTTCCTTTAATCCTGAAATGGTAAGCGCTGAATAAGCTGTACCTGTAGACATTTTATTTTTATAGTTTTCAATTAACTTCTCTAACAGATATTTCATATATAGAGAATCAAAAGCAGTTGATGCGTCTATCTTTATAAGATTTCCATCTTTAAAATAAAAATCTTGTTTTCCATCCACAACCCAAATTATACCTATAGTTCCTACTGCCGAGATTAATAGATCATTCTCTACGGGAACTCCGTATTTCTCCTTTAACTCCTCAAACCTTTCTCTCGTTATGTACAATTCTGTCGAAATCTCACATCCCCTAGACAATTCAACAATCTCTTTCGTTCGATAAAATGGCACTCCAGAAGCAACATACTCTTTTTCAAAGATACGTTTACTTGAACCAATTTCACATATATCCCCCATAACCACTCTCTTCCAACGCTTTTCATTTATAATTGGATCTCCAAACATCTCCACAAATCGCGCCTTTACCAGTTTGTCATACAATTCTATTTGTTTTTTATGTACTAATATTAAATCCCAACACTTTTTCAATATATTAGAACATTTCATTTGTTCATCTAAACTCGGCAATGGTATTTCAATATTCTCGACTATTTTTTTAGATATTTCCTTAAATGTTGCCCCTCGACCTAATGCATTCAAATAATCTGTATGCCCTTTTAAATACCAGTACAAATATCTGTGGTCTATCCTGTCAGAACATATCAGATTTTTAAATCCCTGGTTACAATACATTTCTTTACCTGCGATAGCAACTTTGCCAATCGGCGCTCTTGAAGATAATATTACGGTGTCTTTTGGAAATGGTCGCAAACCTGTGTTTTGCACAGCAGTATGCGTTATTTTCCGTTGGCTTTCCCTGATGATATAGGTTTCATCTGTCAATTCTGCTGGTGTAATCCAATCAATATTTCCGTCCCAGTATTCAGTAATATCCGTCTTAGGTGTGCTCCCTGAAACAATTTCACATATTTCTCCTAATTTTATCCGCTCCATAATCGTCCCCACTCAATTTTCCATCATCACAACATCTGTTCCAATTCGGTAAGCCCTGCCGTAATTTCCTCCTGCAACTGGTGCAAGTCCTCCATAATCTCCGCCGTCGGAGGATACTTTACTGGCACATACGCAATCTCTTTATATTTATTGATGGACAGATCATATGCATTGTCTGAAATTTCCTGTTTTGACACAAAGAAACTCTGTTCGGTTCGTTTTCTGCCTGCTTCCTGCTCCAGATGATGAAAACGCGTGATAAGGTCGGGAATATCATTGTCCGATATTTCGGTACGCTTGTCATCAAGTGTAAAACCATCTGCTTTCATATCATAAAACCATACATTTTCCGTGCCGCCCGCGCCTGTCTTGGTAAATACAAGCACAGCCGTAGAAACCCCGGCATAAGGCTTGAATACGCCAGACGGCATCGAAATAACTGCCCGCAGTTGATGCTGTTCCACCAACTCCCTGCGGATTGACTTGTGTGCTTTTGAAGAGCCAAACAGCACTCCATCTGGTACAATGCAGGCACACTGTCCGCCCTTTTTAAGCATACGCAAAAACAGCGCTAAAAAAAGCAGCTCTGTCTTTTTTGTATTTGTCACAGCTTTTAAATCGTCATGAATGCTTTCTGCGTCTACGGTTCCTTTAAACGGGGGATTCGCCAGGCAGACCGTAAATTTTTCTTTCAAATCATTTTGCTTTGAAACACTGTCTTTGTAGTTAATCTCAGGATGGCTGATTGAATGGAGCATCAGGTTCATCGCAGAAATGCGCAGCATCGTTCTGTCTGTGTCAAAACCGGTAAAAGCCGCGCCTGCAAAAAACTCCCACTGCTCCGCGGTCATTTGATCCTCATAATGGCCGCGGATATATTCGGCTGCTGAAACCAGAAATCCTGCCGTGCCGCAAGCCGGATCACATATCAAATCGTCAGGTGTTGGCTCTAACAGTTCGACCATCATTTCACGAATATGTTTTGGTGTGCGAAACTGGCCATTTTGTCCTGCTGTAGCTAGTTTCCCAAGCATATATTCATATAAGTCCCCCTGCATATCAAGCTCTGCAATATCATGCTCATACAGGTCGTCAAACCCTGTAATAATTTTCTGCAACACCTGTGGTGTTGGAATCAAAAACATTGCATCACTCATATAACGGGCAAACGCTGTACGCTCTTCTTCACTGCCTGTTTGCTCCTGGTTTTCCATTGCAATCCATTCACCCTGATCCGTAAAATCTGGAAGGCGGCCATTTTTCATATTTTTAATGGCTGGAAATACCCTTTTGGAAATAATTTCATAAATCTCGCGCGCATCGTTATTTTTAAACCTGCTCCAGCGCATAGACTGCCCTGTCACAGATTCAGGAAAAATCCGATCCATTTTTTCGCCTGTCATATGCTCAAATTCTTCTGTCTCCAGCTCTTTTTCATCTAAGGAACGGATAAACATCAGATAAGTAAGCTGTTCTATAACCGTCAGCGGGTTTGTAATCCCGCCTGCCCAAACATCCGTCCATATTTTATCTACTTTATTTTTTATCGCACCTGTAATCACCTTTTTGATCCTCCATAAACTAATTAAAATAGGCCTTTCAAAAAACTTCTTAAAAAAAACGAATATCATGCAAACAGGCATAGGATCACCGACTGTTTGCATGATATAAAATTTTTCTGTCTTTATTTTTTATTTACGTTCTCATAGGACAATGCTGCCTCCACAAACCCGCGGAACAATGGATGCGGGCGGTTTGGCCTGGATTTTAATTCCGGGTGTGCCTGTGTCGCTATAAACCACGGATGATCCGGCACTTCGATCATCTCTACAATCCGGCGGTCAGGAGACATACCGGATAAAAGCAGCCCTTTTTCGGTCAGTACGGTACGGTAATCGTTGTTGACCTCATAGCGGTGGCGGTGGCGTTCCTGGATTGTCTCTTCGCCGTACAGCTCATATGCTTTGGAATGCTCGTCCAGTACGCACGGATAGGAGCCAAGCCTGAGCGTGCCGCCGATATCCCCGTCTTCATCCTGATCCGGCATCAGCGCAATGACCGGATGCGTCGTCTTTGGATCAAGCTCGATACTGTGCGCGTCATGCAGGCTGCATACGTTTCGCGCAAATTCGATAATCGCCACCTGCATCCCAAGGCACAAGCCCAGATACGGGACTTTATGTTCGCGGGCATATTTTACTGCCAGAATCTTGCCGTCCACACCTCTGCTGCCAAAGCCGCCAGGGACGAGGATGCCGCTGACGTCGCCCAGGATATCCGCTACGGTATCCGCCTGCAAACGTTCCGAATCGACCCATTTGATCGATACGGTTGTACGGCTTGGAATGCCGCCGTGTTTTAGCGCTTCGACAACGGAAATATAAGCGTCGTGAAGCTGGGTGTATTTTCCGACAAGCGCTATGCGCACTTCCCGTTCTGGATGCTTGAGGTTTTCAATCATCTCATTCCATTCATCCAGATCCGGCTGCGGGCAAGGAAGATGCAGGCATTCACAGGCTACCTTTGCCAGATTTTCCCGCTCCATCGCAAGCGGCGCTTCATACAGGTATTCCACGTCCAGATTTTGCAGGACATGTCCGTTTGGCACATTGCAAAACAGCGCGATCTTGTCCTTGATGCTCTGATCCAGCTCATGCTCGCTGCGGCATACGATCACATCCGGCTGAATGCCCATGCCTTGCAGCTCTTTGACACTTGCCTGCGTCGGCTTTGTCTTAAGCTCGCCTGACGCCTTTAAATATGGAATCAGCGTGACGTGGATCAGCATGGCATTTTCATGTCCCACTTCATGCTGAAACTGGCGGATAGACTCTAAAAAAGGCTGGCTTTCAATATCCCCAACCGTTCCGCCGACTTCAATAATCGCGATATGCATATCCGGCGATGAAAAGTTCCGGTAAAAACGGCTCTTAATTTCATTTGTAATATGAGGAATGACCTGCACCGTACCCCCGCCATAATCTCCGCGGCGCTCCTTCTGCAACACAGACCAGTATATTTTTCCTGTTGTCACATTTGAATTTTTCGTCAGGCTCTCGTCGATAAAGCGTTCATAATGTCCAAGATCCAGATCCGTCTCCGCACCGTCATCCGTTACAAATACTTCTCCGTGCTGGATCGGGTTCATAGTTCCCGGATCAATATTGATATACGGATCAAATTTCTGCATTGTCACCTTATATCCGCGCGCTTTTAACAGCCGTCCCAAAGATGCCGCCGTAATTCCCTTTCCAAGTCCTGACACAACGCCGCCGGTAACAAACACATATTTTACAGGCATAATCTTATCCTCCATCTATTTTCTGTTTTTATTATAAAAACGGATCTGCTCATCTGCGTCTTTTTCTTTCAACGCATCAAAACCGCCTTTGACACCATACTCTGCCCGGTTGCACTCTGGGCAGAAATTGCCGAACTGAATGGACTTTCCACAGCGCTGGCAGTGAAGGCTAGTCACCGTATTCACAATTTCCTTATATTCTAATCTGCCCTCACGAATCCACTGCTTAACTTGTCGAAGTGGGATTCCAAAAGTCTCAGCCAACTGAAACTCATTGACGTCATGTTCCCTGACATACTCCCGTATTTCCCTGAACTGCATACTTGCTTCGCAGTTTTTACAAAATTCTGTCTCTGAATCGATCGGAATCGGGCAGTGGCACCAGGCACAAAATTTATTCTCCTGAAATAACTTTCCGCTAACCTCCATCTGACTTTCCCCCTATTCGTTGCTAGCTACCAAACGTTGTCATAATAATTATCATTATACCGCAAAGCAGAAACAGTGTAAAGCATTATTGTTGTCAAAGAAAAAACGACCTGCATACGCAGATCGCCTTTTCGAGGAGTTTAGTTATGAAAATGTTTAATCTATAATAAATGGAATAATTTTTAGTCGAAGCTGGCGGTCAGCGCGCGCTTTGTAGACCGTCAACTTCATTTGATAGTACTAAGTATACCCACAAAATGTGTCTGAAATGTGTCAAAAGCCTAAAAGAAAAATAAACAGATTCTTAATATTCTCTGTCCTCAAGAAGCTCCTTTGTCACCGTCACCATTTGTTTCGGTGTAAAATCAATCATCAGCGTCATTGGCTCTTCATCCGCGGTAAAACAGTCTTCGGGCAGATAATAGTCTTTCTCTGTCAGCACCTCTCCTGCCTCCAGCCTGCGTATCGCTTCCGCTGCATAAGGCGGCGACAGCGGGTTGCATTCAAAATCCGCATGGATCTTGCCGTCCAGCACCGCTTCCAGCCCTGCCCTTGTCGCATCAAAGGAAATCAGGATCACGCCGCCGTCATTTTCCGCGTCCACCCCATAAGCAACACCCGCTTCATCAAGCGCCGCGCACGCCCCGAACGCCTCATTGTCATTTTGGCACACGACGACGTCGATGCGCTCATACGTCTGCAAATACCGTTCCATCACCGCCTTGCCGCCGCTTTCTGTAAAATCCCCGCATTCCTGCGCCAGCAGCTTCCAGTTTGCATTTTTCTCCACATACTGCGCAAAGCCCTGCGTGCGCCCGATCTGCGCAGAAGCTCCCTGCGTGCCGTTAATCGTTACAATATGAATCGTTTCCTGATCTCTGCCCTGCTTTTTCAAATAATTTTGCAGCCATTCGCCAGCCCATTCGCCCTCACGTACAAAATCAGAGCCAAACCAAGCCGCATAATACTGATCCTTACAGTCAATCGTACGGTCTAACAATATCACTGGTATTTTCGCGTGATACGCTTCTTTTAAAACGGCTGTCCAGCCTGTCGTCAGGATCGGGTCGATCACAATATAGTCCATCCGCTCTTTGATAAACCTGCGCACCGCTTCCACCTGCACCTTTGGATCATTGTCCGCATCTACAAAATGCAGGTCGTACCCATTTTCTTCCGAAAACGCCTGTTTGCCGGACTTTGTCGCCGCAATCCGCCAGTCCGATTCGTGCCCGACCTGCACAAATCCTACCCGGATCTGCTTCTTAGGCAGCAAAGCCGCCGCCTGCTGCGCCGCAGTCATCCCAGCCTGCCCGTATGCTCCTATATCACTGCCCGCAAACCGGTCAAGATCGTCCAGTACAGTTTTTGCCGCACATGCGGATAAGAGGAGGCAGAAAAAACCAAGCTCCAGCACTGCGCGTATTATTTTTCGCTGCTTTTTTGTCATTGTTTTATCCTCGGCTGCAATGAGAAGCCGGAATCCATCCGGCTTCTTTTGTTTTGGATGTCAATGATAGTATCCCAAAATAGACAGGAATAAAGCTATCCCACTATTGATCGTAGAGGGATAGCTTTTGTAAGTTACAATACAATTAAGTTTCCGTCTAGGGTAATGGGGACGTTCCAATATCTCCACCACCTCTACGCTGATTATAATCTATAGGACAGAATATTTCAAGTCAAAAATTTTCTTCTCAACATCTGAAAACCTCATACAGCGACTTTTTCTACGTCTGTTTCAACCTAAAACAACTGGGATTGTGTTGTAATATATCGTTAGTTTTGTTCGCTGTAGTACTAGAGCGTGTTTGAAAAATCATTCCTGCCATCTCCATTCCCCACTTTGCGTGAAATTTGCGCCAAATTCAGGTTACATAGCCCGCTATGCGCCCTTCATTTGGCGCAAATCTCCCACAAATTGTGAAATACATCTGGCAGAAAGCATTTTTCAAACACGTTCTAATTTGCTGGATAAATTTTAAAAGAGGTTCACAGAAATTATAATTTCTGTGAACCTCTTTATTTGTGCAAGATTATTTACGCGTTCAGAACAATGAAAAAACTTCTGGCGGCATTATGAAGTTGTTACCTGTTCTGTTGAACTCCAAGAAATTGAAGCTTCAAAACCATTGGAAGCATTACCTGTAATCGTAATTGTACCCGTTGCTTTAATTGTATATTTGCCACCTTCACCACCTGTTGCAGTAGCTGTTATATTGAATGCCATCTTTGTATTATTCTCTGCAATGTCGTACTGATAATTCGACTTCTTTGTAACTTCCTCGTCAGTTATCTCGATATCTGAAATCTCAAATGCAGACGGTTCTGTACCACCATCTACCTTTGCAGAGGCTGTGACGTCACTAATCGTAAGAGATGCTGGTGAATTTGCCAATGCTTGAGATGTTGCAACTGTAACTGATCCAGGTGTAAATGCTATATCTGTAAGCCCTTCTATCGGACTTGTTCCTGGTTCTGTAGTATCCTCAACTGTTACTACACATGTTACAGGATCAAGATCTATGGTTGAACCATCTCCTTTTGTTACCGTTGCAGTTGCTGTAATCGTAGCCTCACCAACTTTCACACCTGTAACAGTTGCCGTTAACGTGTCTGTACCTGTAACTGTAGCAACTGCTTCATCACTGCTTTTCCATGATACACTCAGCTTCTTAGTGTCTGCTCCCTGCGGATCAACCGTTACAGTCAACTCTTTCGATGCAGCACCATTCAAGTCAAGTGCCAAAGTAGATGCCAATGTTATCTTCTCTGGCAATACCTCTGTTGTCGTACCATCCTCAGGATTAACAGTAACAACTTCGCCCGGCTTAACTTCTACCGTTTCTTTTCCACCTGTTACTTCAACTGGCTCTGTTACGTCTTCACTAACATTAACAACTATATTCGTAATTTCTTCTGTTACTGTAATTGTACTGCCTTCTGAGCCTTTTTCTAATATAACTGAAGTACCATCAACTGTAGATTTAACATCTACAGGTACAGCCGATTTTACTGCTGCATTATCTGCTTTCAGTTCTACTACAATCGATTTAGTCTCTACACCTTCTGCTGCTTTAATTTCAACGGTTGCTTGCTTGTTTACAGAAACAGTGCCTACTGTTGCGCCGTTATCTTCTACAGTCAGACCCAATTTTGCAGTTTCTGCGTCACAGGTAATATCTCCTACCTTACCTGACACATTCATTTTTACCTCTGAATCTTTTGCATCTGTGCTAAACGCTACATTGCCTACTTCTGCATCTTTTGCTACATTAACTTCTGCGCTTTCTACCTTTGTTTCAAAAGAAATTGCAGCCTGAACTGTTCCCTTGATTTCCAATTTAACCTTTGTAATCGCTTTAGCAGCATCTTTAATAAATGAAATTGCCTGGACTACAGCGTCTTTTTCCACTACAATATGTGGATTTGGTGCCGATACTTTAAAACGATTATCTTTTGCCTTTTCATACCAAGTCTCTGGTGCAATATCCTTAATTTCTACAGATTTAAATACACCTTCGTTTGTAATCGTTTTCTTTGGAGCATTTACAACTAATTCTTTCTTACTATATGATCCAGACGGAATTGTTAATGTATTATCCTCTGCTCCTGAAGTACCATCCACATCTCTGGACAAAATCGTAATCTTATTTACAGAGCTGTCCTTCAAAACGCTGTCTAACTCAGCCTGTGTATAAACTTCAGCTGGTTTTGTAGTCGGTGTTGTCGTAGAACTGCCACCACCCCAAGAACCGCTTGAGCCGCCGCCCCAGGAGCCGCCGCCCGTGCTTGTTCCTGTACCGGAAGTAGACGGCTTAATCGTTGCGCTGCCTTTTGGAGATACGTTCTGTACCTTGTTGTCAGCCTTTGTAACTGCAATCGTAGAGGACGTATTGTTCTTTACGGTTACGGTTGCTGCTGTATTTGTAATCTTTACGGTACTCTTTTCTGCTTTTGCCTGCAAGGTAATCGTTGCGTCTGCGGATGCCTCAACCGCTACCGGAAGGTCAGCCGTTAATTCAGAGCCTGCTGCCTGGATCTTTACCGCTACGCTTTCTGTTGCAGAGCCTGAGAGCGCCAGTTTTGCTTTTGCGCTGATCGTTACTGCTGCTAATTTTCCGTTTACAATAATTGCTACGTCTGCATTTGCTTTCGTAACGGAAACGCTTGTAACGCTTGCGCTTGTACCTACGACAATGCGTGCCTTTAATGCGTCTACTTTGAAGTTATTTCCGACTGCGTTTTCTGTCCATGTGCTGTCTTTGATTGCCGCAATCGTGATTGATTTGAACACGCCGCTGTTTGTTACTTCCGCATTCGGGGCATCGACTGTCAGGTCTACAGAAGTATGTGCACCTGCCGGGATCGTAAAGGATGCTGTGCTGTCTGTCTTAACCGTAATCGATTTAAGCGTCGTGTCTGCCAATGCTGCTGTCAGTTCTGCCTGTGTAGCAACCGTCTTGGATGTCTGAGACGGCGTTGTAGGTGTTGGGTCTGGTGACGGCGTAGGTGTCGTTGTGCCTGCCCCCACAACCTTTACTTTGCACTTTAATACTTTTGTATTATTTGTCTTGCGTGCAGTTGTTTTCAGGCTGACCTTAATGGTAGCACGTCCTTCGCTTTTGCCCTTTAACAATACATAAGAAGCCTTCTTGCCATATACGGTAGCGATCTTCTTATTGGAAGTAGCCACTTTTTTAATCTTCCAGTTCTGCGTATTGTTTACTAATCTCAGTTTGTAGTCCTTCTGTCCTACCTTTAAGGTTTTGAACGTCGTATTCAGGCCGACAAACTTTGCTGCTGCCGATGCAGACTGCATTCCTGCCACAGATGATGCGGAAAATACCATCGCTGTCGACAATGCAACTGCAAGAGCCTTTTTCATGAATTTTTGCTTCATGATCTCCTCCTCGTTTTTTGACTTGTGTATGTACCGCTGACAGACACACTGCTGCCAAATGCAGACATACGTGAACAGTTACCTAAATTATATAAAAATCCTGCTGTCCTCTTTTGGTTCGATGCACTCGCCCAAGCACCACACTGCTGCCCGCAATGGGAAACAGGTATTTTTATATCAGCGTTGTGTTGCAGACAAGCAGGATACTACGCAAATTTTTGTGAATCCGGCACACACCCAATTCATCAGCGTAAGGAGGCAACGATAAAGAACATCTATAAATTTACGATAATCAAATGCTGCCTACTGCATCCACAAAAATTTACGTGATCCAATACTATATCCGCAGTTTTTAAATCAATTTGGAAAAGTATACTTTTTCGGATTTAATATAGAAAAGAAAAATTTATTGCAAAATGCCAAAATATCACTTGAAAATTAACAAATTTGTAGTATAATACAATATGAACTGTGAACGCATTCCAAAATTTGGAAAAGTATACTTTTTCGGATTCCTAATATGAAACAAAAACTGCCGGCAAAAAACCGTATGGGTTCTTTGCCGGCAATTTTGATCCTTTCGCCATTAGGAAGCTGCTCTGTACCCTCTTTTATATATATCCTAGATCTACCAAATCATATTGGGCTTGTTTGGGCAGCACTTGCGAAGAACAGCCGGGAGAGAGGTTGGGCATCCCCTGGCGGCGGCTTTGGAAGAATGCTTAGAAACCCTTCGTATTCTGCTGGACAACCAGGGGCGCAGCCAAGCGGCACCTTTAGTTGCCAGCAGGCAGCGAACTAGGTGCCGCGACCGTCCGCAGCCACAGCGTACCAGCAGGATACATAGGGCTTCTTAGCATTCTGGAACGGACGCAGCCAGGGGATGCCCAATCTCTCTCCCGGCGTCCTCTCCTGTAAAAATCAACCAAACCACTCCAAATTTGTTCGCTCTAGCAATTCTTAACATTCTGGAACGGACACCGCCAGAGTGTACTCACCCTCTCTCCTGGCGTCCCTTCTTGTAAAAATTTACCAAAGTAACTCAAACTTGTTCGCTCTAGTACAGCTTACCGTTCGTACACGAATGAACGAGTCGGAAGCAGATACCAAAACAGGATAATCGACAGATATAGATATTTTATGTGTAAAATTTTGTAAAAACTCCTTTCATCTGGAAAGACGTAGTGATATAATAGAGCCAGCGAAAAATCTGGATTTATGGAGGTACCTATATGCAAATTGGATTGGCAAGAGGAACTGTTTTAGTTGAGCCACATAAGATTGAATGGGAAATAATAGCACAGGAGACCATTGGCAGTTTAAGAAAAATTTTAAAAGACGATATGATAGACGCACAGCATATTGGAAGTACCGCAATAAAAAACATCTGCGCAAAACCTATTATAGATATCGTTGTGGGCGTGAGTAGCTTTGATAAAATTTTAAAGCATAATGACGATTTGATGAAAAATAATATTGTTTATCATAAACAATACCCTCTTGATCAACATTTGTATGTTGTGGGCGATTTAGAAAATAATATATGCACGCATTATATCCATGCAGTCATTTGGGGACAAGAGGCATGGAATAATTATATAAATATGCGCGACTATTTGAATACCCACGAAAAGGAGGCTGCGGAATATTCAGAATTAAAAGAACACTTAGCAAAAAAATATCCAGAGGATAGAAATGCCTATATCAATGGTAAAAGTGCATTTATTGAAAAAATTTTACTAATGGCAGCTAAGTGGCGTAAACGCTGAGCTTTTAAGGCAGCCACTTAAGCCTGCTTGGATCAATAAGAGCATCTTCATCCAGCCCCAAAAATACACTTATCATAAAAGCACCGCCTTTCATTCAAAATTACAAACCATATTTGCAAAAGTAAAAGCGCACATTACAGCCATCGCCATAACATGCACTTTTACTTTTACAAATACCCTATCTTACAGAGAACTGATAACGTGTCTTTGTCCGATACGTTTCGCCCGCCTTTAAAATCGGCGATTCAAAATTAGGTTCGTTGACTGCATTTGGAAAATACTGCGTCTCCAGGCAAAATCCCTGTCTTTTTTCATAAACAGCGCCCTGCTTTCCGTCCTGTGTCGTAATAAAGTTTCCTGAATAAAACTGAACACCCGGCAGGTCTGTATACGCCTTCATCACAATGCCTGTGCTTGGCGCATATGCTTCGGCAAACAGCTCAAACGCGCCTTTTTCGGCTTTGTCCAGGACAAAATTATGGTCAAAGCCTCCGCCGTAATTGACCTGTGTATCGTCTGCGTCGATCTTGCACCCGATCGTTTTTGCCGTCGTAAAGTCCATCGGCGTTCCCGCGACTGGGGCAATCTCCCCGGTCGGAATTGCCTTGGAATCTATTACTGGCGTAAAGTGGGAAGCACGCAGCATTAATTCCTGATCCAGAATGCTGCCGGACGCGTGCCCAGCCAGGTTAAAATACGCATGGTTTGTCAGATTTGCTACCGTATCCTGATCCGATACCGCCTCATAGCAGATCTCCAAAGCGTCGTCATCGGTCAGCAGGTATGTTACCTGTATGTCCATATTTCCAGGAAATCCCTGTTCTTTGTCCGCACTTTTGCACGTAAACGTAATCGTATTGTCCATATATTGCTTTACATCCCAGATCATCGTATCGATGCCCTTGCTGCCGGAATGCAGATTGTTTTCATTGTCGTTGCGGTCTAGCTGATAGGAGACACCGCCGATTACGCACTGGGCATTTGCAATGCGGTTGCCGTTTCTTCCGATCACTGCTCCAAAATAACAGGTATTATTTTCATATCCGGTCACATTGTCATAGCCAAGCAGTACGTCCTGCATTTTGCCGTCTCTGTCTGGTACGGTAATCGAAACGAGCGCTGCACCATAATCGGTCACACGCACCTGCCTGCCGCCCTTATTTTCCAGCGTATAAATATTGACCGGTTCTCCCTGCCTGCTTGTGCCAAACGATTCTTTATACATATAATCTCTGCCTTTCTTTTGCCCTTGTCAGTTCTGCCCGTAATAAGCGTTTGCACCGTGTTTGCGGTAAAAATGCTTGTCCTTGATGCTCTGCGGAGCCGGCTCTGCTTTTGGGTTAATCAGCTCTGTATGAAATGCCATCTTTGCCACTTCCTCCAGTACGACTGCATTATATACCGCCTGGCCTGCATCCTTGCCCCAGGTAAACGGGCCGTGGTTTTTACAGAGGATTGCCGGCGTATACATAGGATTGATCCCGTTTTGTTCGAGTGTTTCAATAATGACAAGCCCGGTGTTTTTCTCGTATTCGCCGTCGATCTCTTCCGGCGTCAGGCTTCTTGCACATGGAATCGCGCCGAGAAAATAATCTGCATGGGTCGTTCCGTACAGCGGAATGCTCCTGCCTGCCTGTGCCCAGGAAGTCGCGGCAGTCGAATGCGTATGTACGACGCCGCCGATCTCAGGGTACTTTTTATACAGCTCCGCATGGGTGGCTGTATCTGAAGAAGGCTTATATTTTCCTTCGATTTTGTTCATATCAAGATCCATCACAACCATATCGTCCGGCGTCAGTTCGTCATATTCCACGCCGCTTGGCTTGATTACAAAGTAACCGCTCTCACGGTCGATCCCGCTGACATTGCCCCATGTATAGGTCACAAGCCCGCGCTTTGGCAGCTCCATATTTGCCTCGTATACCTGCTTTTTTAATTGTTCTAACATCTTTTTGTCTCCTGCTTCGTTTTGATACCGATCGTTTCCACTAGAAAACACAAGGCTGTCACATATGTAACAGCCCGTGCCAATCGTCTTTTCGCCTAATTAGGAATGAAACGCTTTTACTTTCTTATAAATGCCGGCCGCATCCAGCCCATATTTTTCCAAAAGCTGTACCGCAGGGCCTGATTCGCCAAATGTATCTTCCACGCCAATGCGCAGCATCTTTGTCGGGCATTTTTCGCTCAGTACTTCCGCAACCGCTCCGCCAAGGCCGCCGATCACAGAATGCTCTTCAACGGTAATGATTTCACCTGTTTCTTTTGCTGCTTTGACCAACAGCTCTTCATCGATCGGCTTGATCGTATGGATGTTGATGACTCTTGCGTCAATGCCGTCCGCCGCGAGCTTTTCTGCCGCTTCCAGTGCGCCGGAAACACAAAGCCCGGTCGCTACCAGTGTAAGGTCTTTTCCGTCGCGTAACGTCACACCTTTTCCGATCTCAAATTTGTAATCTGCATGATCGTTAATAACCGGAGCCGCAAGGCGCCCAAATCTCAGGTAAACAGGTCCTTCATGTGCATAAGCCGCTTTGACAGCCGCTTTTGCCTCTACATCGTCCGAAGGGTTGATGACTACCATGCCAGGAATCACACGCATCAGTGCAATATCTTCGTTGCACTGGTGGCTTGCGCCGTCTTCTCCGACCGAAATGCCGGCATGTGTTGCACCGATCTTTACATTCAGGTGCGGATATCCTACAGAGTTGCGCACCTGTTCAAAAGCACGCCCAGCCGCAAACATTGCAAAAGAGCTTACAAATGGAACCTTGCCGGTTGCAGCGATGCCTGCCGCAATGCCTACCATATTGCATTCTGCAATACCGCAGTCGATATGTTTGTCAGGAAAAGCTTTTTTAAATGTACCTGTCTTTGTTGCCTCAGCCAAATCCGCATCTAATACTACGAGGTTGTCCACTTCTTTACCGAGTTCTACCAAAGCGTTGCCGTAACTCTCTCTGGTTGCAATCTTTTTTACATCTGACATAATGCTTCACCTGCTTTCTTAAGATCTTCCATCGCAACTGCATACTCCTCATCGTTTGGAGCCTTGCCGTGCCATCCTGCCTTGTTTTCCATAAAGGAAACCCCTTTGCCTTTGACAGTCTTCATTACAATAGCAGTCGGCTGCCCCTTTGTCGCTTTTGCTTCGTCAAAAGCAGCGCGAAGCTGTGCCATATCATTTCCGTCTGCTACCGCAATTACATGGAAATTAAAAGCTTTAAACTTTTCGTCAATCGGATACGGAGAGCATACGTCATCGATCTTTCCATCGATCTGCAAGCCGTTGTTGTCTACGATCACACACAGGTTGTCCAGCTTGCGGTGCCCTGCGAACATCGCCGCCTCCCATACCTGTCCTTCCTGAATCTCACCGTCGCCAAGCAGCGTATAGACACGATAGCTGTCATTGCTCAGCTTTGCAGAAAGCGCCATGCCCACTGCCACTGAAATCCCCTGTCCGAGAGAGCCGGAAGAAGCATCGATCCCCGGCGTATGCTGAATACATGGATGCCCCTGTAAATGAGAGCCTACGTGACGCAGCGTCGGCAGGTCTTCTACCGGAAAATACCCTCTGTTTGCAAGCACCGAATACAGTCCCGGAGCCGTGTGTCCCTTAGACAGTACGAAACGGTCACGGTCTGCCTTTTTTGGATCCTTCGGGTCAATATTCATTTCCTCAAAATAAAGATACGTAAATACGTCAGCAGAAGACAAAGAGCCGCCCGGATGCCCTGCTTTTGCGCCATGAACCCCCGTCACGATGCCTTTTCTTACTTCCACTGCCATTTTCTGAAGTTCTAAATCAGTCATAGTAATATCCTTTCCCAAACATCTTTGTTCTGTTTATTTGGAGCTGTCCTGTATAAATTTTTCAATTCCGGCATCTGTCAGCGGATGCTTGGTCATAGATTCAATCACGCTGTAAGGAACGGTCGCAATATGTGCACCAGCCAGCGCGCAGTCAATAATATGAATCGGATTTCTGATCGAAGCCGCAATAATTTCTGTTTCAATCTCATGAATTGCAAAAATATCCGCAATCGTACGGATCAGGTCAACACCCGGTACAGAAATATCGTCTAAGCGTCCCAAAAACGGAGATACATAGGTAGCGCCGGCGCGTGCGGCAAGCAATGCCTGGTTTGCATTAAAGATCAGCGTTACATTTGTCTTGATCCCTTCCTGTGACAACTGTTTTACAGCCTTTAAGCCTTCTACCGTCATCGGAATCTTTACTACCATATTTGGGTGGATCTTTGCGATTTCACGCCCTTCTGCGATCATGCCTTCTGCATCCTGTGTCGTAGCTTTTACTTCACCGCTGATCGCACCGTCTACGATGTCTGTAATCTCTTTAATCACATCTGCAAAATCTCTTCCTGATTTTGCAATTAAAGACGGATTTGTCGTTACGCCGCAGATAACCCCCATGTCATTTGCCTTTTTGATCTCTTCAACGATCGCTGTGTCCACGAAAAATTTCATAATTTGGTTCTCCTTCCATTTTTGGGTATACCCCATATCCTTGTTTCAATTCTTTATAATATCTATCAGCAAGCAGGTTCCCGCAGCCGCAGTGCCGCTCCCCATATCTATAGGAAAGCTGCCATGCAGTGCCGCGGCATCCGCTTTACTTTCAAACTGTTTTATTTGCCGTATACAACGCTTCCAAGCATTAAGTCTCTCTTAAGCTGCGGAATCGTTACACCGTCTGTAATGTAGACTGGCTCAATGCCCATCATAGCTGCCCAGTCTCCGATCTGCTCAGAAGTCAGGTCATAAGTAAATGCCGTATGATGCGCGCCGCCGGCAAGAATCCAAGCCTCAAGCCCTGTATAAAAATCTGGCTTCGGTACCCAGAAGTTCGAGCCTACCGGAAGATGCGGCATCGGTTTTTCTACCTTTTTGCATTCCACGTCATTAATCAGCAGGCGGAAACGGTCGCCCAGATCTACGAGGGAAGCTGCAACGCCAGCGCCTTCTTTGGATGTAAATACAAGGCGCGCCGGATCTTCCCGATTGCCCATTGACAGCGGCTGGCACTTAATGCTGATCTTGCCGTCTGCAACCGACGGGCATACTTCCAGCATATGGGACTGCAAAATGCCTTCCTTGCCAGGCACCAGGTTGTAAGTATAGTCTTCCATCATGGAAGTACCTTTTGCATCCTTCATGCCTGTCGTCATAATCTTCATAAGGCGAACCATTGCAGCCACTTTCCAGTCGCCTTCCGCGCCAAATCCGTAGCCTTTTTGCATTAATCTTTGGATCGCAAGCCCCGGGAGCTGCTTTAACGAGCCAAGGTCGCCAAAATGTGTCACGATCGCCTGATAGTTTTTCTCTTCCAAAAAGCGCTCAAAGCCAATTTCAATCTGTGCCTGTACCGCAACGTGCTTTTTAAACTCTTCTGGATCTCTGCCTTCCAGCAAGATCTCATACGTATCGTAATATTCATCTACCAATGCGTTCGTATCCGATTCAGATACTGCCGCCACCGACTCTGCAATCTCATTTACCGGATATGCATCCACTTCCCATCCGAACTTAAGCTGTGCTTCTACCTTGTCGCCTTCGGTAACGGCTACGTTGCGCATATTGTCTGCGACTCTCATCACACGCAAATGGCTGCTTTCAATCACGCCCAGTGCCACACGCATCCAGGAAGCGATTCTTGCGATCACCTTCTCATCTTTCCAAAAGCCTGCAATAATCTTGCGCTCAATGCCCATACGTGTTACCATATGCCCATATTCTCTGTCACCATGTGCCGCCTGGTTTTCGTTCATAAAGTCCATATCGATCGTATCGTATGGGATCTCCTGATTGTACTGCGTATGCAGGTGGCATAACGGCTTTCTCAGCTCCTTTAATCCGAGAATCCACGACTTTGCCGGAGAGAATGTGTGCATCCATGTAATCACGCCCGCGCATTCGTCGTCCGTATTTGCCTCGTTAAAGGTCTTTCTGATCAGCTCATTGGTAATCAATGTTGGTTTCCATACTACTTCAAACGGCAAAATGCCGGACTTGTTCATAAAGTCCACCATTTCCTTTGAGTGGGCTGCCACATGGCTTAAACACTCGTCTCCATACAAATCCTGCGAACCAGTACAAAACCAAAATTTGTAATTTTTTGTCTGCATAGCAACATCCTCCTGTAACTTATGATAAATTTTTTGTGCGGAATTTCCATATTTCGAATGGATTCCTGTTTTTTCCTACTACTAATTTACCACTAAACAGGGTATCTTGACAAGTTATTTTTTTAAATTATACAAAAATATTTTAGATTTTTCTAAAATTATGCTAATACAGACGATAAACAAAATCCTTTCATCTATTCCTTCTGTTCGGAAAGGAAACTCTGCGCCTTAGCTGCGCGTCTTATACAATAAGTTGACTCCTTCTTTAATTGTTTCTGTTATGGTCTGTTGATGCTTTCTGGTATACTCTTTCAGCCTGCTATGCTCCTCATCAGACATTCTTACTGTTACAATTCGATCTTTAATGATATCCGACTTCGGACGCCCCATTTTGCCCATAAGCGATTCCTCCCTTGCATCTATAAGTCATTATACTTTCTGTAATACGAAATGTCAAGGACTTTTTGTAATACGTTAATATGAAACAGATTATGGCAACACAAAATCTCTGTTTTGCGGGTTTTTTATCAATATATTTTGATTCCAGAAGTTCCATCTGCTGAACTACCTGCCTTGCATAGCCTTCCTTTGTCAGTGCTACTCCTGCTCGGCAGCGACTGAAAATTGTTATTCCAGATTCTTTTGCTATCCGTTCCGCTGCGTCCTCGGATGCAAAGCCCTCTTTCACAATCCACAATCAAAAAAACCGTACCAGAAAGCCTTTTCTGCGTCTCTACGGGTACGGTTTTTATATTATTTCCAATATTTTTTGATTCTTCTTCTTTCCTTCTGGATATTTTAGTTTTGAATTTTAAGTAGATTACCAGTGTCACAACGGGGATTAATCGGTCTGTTTTATAGAAGCCGCTTAGAAACTCCCCAGATGACGGCTTATTCTCTTTTTCCTGATTATGAGCCTTTGTAACCTGCCGGGCGTACTGCATGGAATCATAAAGTATCTTTTTCACTGGCATAGCGTAATGCACTCTGCTCCAATGATTATGTTGCAAAGAGCGTAAATTCTCCATCCACTTTCCTCTTGCCTTTTAGCAGAAAGCAGCTCGCTCCCATTGCTCGTTTTATTGTTCCAGACGGATGCTCTGAGTTACATTTTCGGCCATCCCAAATAAACTGCAATGAGGACAAACACGATTCCGAGTACGATAAGGATTATCGGCCACCCCTTCTGCTTTCTGCGGGAAATCCCGATTGCAACAAACAATATCCCCAGCAGCATTGACGCAATCATCGCAAAAAATCCCATTTTATTTACTCCTAGTATAATAATGATGTAGTCAAGAATGACTACTGGTTAATAGTTACAAAGTCCAATCTAATAAATCTATATAGATATAACGGAAGGAGGAATCCCCCTCCATCAGAAGTTATAAGACAACATTATTTACCTTGTCTGAGGTTTCCTTCATGCGCCAGACAAAATATAGAGGTATAATCACTGAAGGCAGGATCATTGACGTTCACTCCTTGGGAACCAGCCTTTCCGGCTGGCGAAACCTCTTAGAAAGTCTGTCCGTCCATTCGGTGGTGATTTATGTTTTGGCTGGTTGGGAAGCCCCAGGCTATACCTGTATAAGCCGCTAGGTTGTGTATCCACCTTCTGGAAATGGATGCCTGCCGGAAAGGATAAAACTATGAAATATCAAAATGTACTCTTGATGCTCCAAAGCATCCCTTACCTCTCAGTCGGGCTTGATGCCGGCGCAGATTTCACATGGATGTCCATCATGCTCCCCAATGGCATCCTCACAGGAAAACCTTTTAAGATCATCCACTCGGATCCTGCGTCCCGTGAGCTTGCCGTCACAAAAATAAAGGAAGCGCAAGAGGCGTATTCTCTTGAAAGCCGCTGCTTCCTTGAGTCCACCGGGATCTACCACATCCCGCTCCTGTGCTTCCTTCGTGATAAGGGTTTTGACTGCTCCGTCATTAATCCTATCATTACTAAGAATAGCACAAATATGAACGTTAGGAAACTGCATAATGATAAATTTGATTCAAAAAAAGCTGCCAAGGTCGGGCTGGATGCGTCCCTTAAGACTTCCATCATCCCAGATGATGAGGTCATTGACCTGCGCAATCTCGTGCGTGACTACTATTATTTCAAGGATTTGCAGTCTGCCATCGTGTTGAAGCTTCATGCGGAACTCAAAGTGTCCTTCCCCGCGTACCAGAAGGTGTTCAGCAAGATCACAACGCAGACTTCCTTAAAGCTTCTGGAAGCTTACCCCCTTGCAGCAGACATGCTTGCCGCACCAAAGGACCGGATTGTGGAAACCATACGCAAAACAGCACGTTTCGGCGAAAAATACGCCCTTGCCAAATATGATGCCATATGCACTGCCGCAAAGGATGCCGCTGTTTTCGGACGTGCGCTTCCAAGCAATGCGCTCCGCATCCGGCTGTATATCAAAACTTACCGGGAATACCAGGAGCATCTGGATGGCATACTGGAAGAACTGCATAAGGCTGTTGATAAGCTGGAAGGGACACCGGCCTATGACCGCATCGCCCTTCTACAGTCC